>JAEEGL015147141.1_pt1 | contig 42606 bp, 36 predicted proteins | sample 9134231 | NCBI WGS metagenome assembly JAEEGL01 (sample SAMN16246548, study PRJNA631951) | gut metagenome | biome: gut microbiome; feature: rumen; material: fiber-attached | host: Bos | place: Iran: Karaj | collected 2018-10 | reverse complement strand
TCCCTCTTGAATGATACCCCGAACTCGGAACATAGAAGGCGTAAAGTCCGCGGGATACTCGTCCGGGCCGCAGCCTTGGCGGCCGGGATTAAGCTAAACGACTTGGTCGATTAGGCAGCGAGCGCGTAGTTGTTGTTGGCAACTAAATTGTTAAGAGAACGGTTTTTACGGGCAGATCTCTCAGAAGCCCGGCGTGCTTACCACCCGGAATCATTGCTGTCAAAACCAGTACATCCCCAAAGTGTGTCGAAATATATACGGTGGATATTCTTAATTTGTTTCATCGGGAAATTGATTAAATTTGCGAGATTCTTCGCCGCGCTCAGAATGACAGGAGAAACAAGTTCAGAATGACAGGTACAAAGGACATATTCAATAGGACAGCTTTGCTGCTCGGTGAGGCCGGGATGGATGCTCTCTCAAATGCGAGAGTCATCATTTTCGGCATCGGGGGAGTGGGAAGCTGGTGCGCCGAGGGATTGGTCCGCAGCGGTGTCCGGAAATTGACGATCGTCGATCCGGACGAAGTCTCTGTCACGAACATCAACCGCCAGCTGATGGCGACCACCAGCACTGTCGGCCGTCCCAAAGTCGAAGTCATGCGGGAACGCCTGGTGGACATCAATCCGGATGCTGAGATCACGGCCTTGAAAACTGTCTACGAATCCGAGACGGCGGAGAGTTATGATCTCGATTTCTATGACTATGTCATCGACGCCGTGGATTCTCTAAAGAATAAGATCTTGTTGATACTCAACGCTTCCGCTTCAAAAGCAACCTTTTATTCTTCTATGGGAGCGGCGTTGAAGGTCGATCCCTGTAAGGTCAAGGTGGCGGAGTTCTGGGATGTGAGGGGCTGCCCTCTGGGGGCTATGATCCGGAAGAAGATGAGAAAGGCCGGGACCCTTCCAAAGAAGAAGTTTCTCTGTGTTTATGATGATGAGGTCCTGCCCAATCTGGGAGATGACGGGATAGTCGAGACTGACACGTTCAACAAGGCCCAGGTCAACGGCACGACGGCGCCGGTCACGGCGATATTCGGCATGACTCTCGCCGGCCTTGTTCTTGAGGATATTTATAAAAAAAGCCGTAGATGAGCCAGGTCTGGGATCCGTTGAGAAAGAAAATGGTCGCGCTGACGCCCGAGGAAAAGGTGCGCCAGTGGTTCATCGGGGTTTTGAGAGACAATCTGAAGGTGCCGGAACACATGATGATGAGCGAGGTCTCATTCAGGTTTGGTAGCAAACCTTTCAGGGCGGATATCTTGGTTTATGGCAGGGATACTTTGCCCTTGATGGTGGTCGAGTGCAAGAGGGAGGATGTTGAGATGGGAAGGGAAGTCCTGGAGCAGGCGTTGAGGTACAATCTGGCCCTTGGAGTCAAATACATAGTGATTACGAATGGCTTGAAGACTTTCGGATTCAAAAGGAGTGGGATGGACGGGCAAGAAATGCCTTATGAACAAATGGAGGTATTCCCGGACTGGGAGACAATGCTTGGAAATGATTGAATATGAGTGCGACAATAACACAAGGATTTCTTGACAGCCCTATTTTCGGAATAGTCTCCAGGGCAGCGGAGAAGCTCGGTGTCCGGGCCTTCGTGATCGGAGGGTATGTCCGGGACTGCTTCCTGGGCCGCCGCAATGATGACATCGATATTGTCGTCGAAGGTAGTGGGATCGAGCTCGCCCAGGCCGTGGCCGCCGATATCGAGGAGCATGAGCACCGCCATTGCAATGTCTCTGTGTTCAAGACGTTTGGTACCGCCATGCTCAAATGGCACGGGGCCGAGATCGAATTCGTCGGGGCCCGTAAGGAATCCTACCGTCATGATTCACGCAAACCTATCGTGGAGGACGGGACCCTTGAAGAGGACCAGCTCAGGCGTGATTTCACGATCAACGCCATGGCCTTCAGTCTCCAGAAGGATGATTTCGGAGCTCTGGTCGACCCTTTCGGAGGAATCAGGGATCTCGCGGCCGGTATCATCAGGACCCCGCTTGAGCCCGAGCAGACCTACAGCGATGATCCGCTCCGTATGTTACGGGCTATCCGTTTCGCGGTCAAACTCAGCACCCCTGAGCAAAGCTTCACGATTGTGCCGGAGTCTATCCGGGCGATGAAGGCGATGAAGGACCGGATGAGCATCCTGTCCAAGGAAAGGATTGTCGAGGAACTGAACAAGATCCTTATCTGCCAGCGTCCATCGATGGGCTTCCACTTGATGGACGAGACTGGCCTTCTGGAATATATTCTCCCGGAACTGCTTAAACTTAAAGGGATTGAATCCGTCGATGGTAAGGGCCATAAGGAAATTTTCTCCCACACGCTTCAGGTTGTCGACAATGTGGCGGCGGGAGAGATCGCGGCGATAGAGCAGGGGCGTTTGAAAGACTATACTCCCCAGGAGGACGGTGACGGCTTTGTGGAGTCGGTCAGGACTGAACCCTATGTGTGGCTGCGCTGGGCCGCCTTGCTTCACGACATCGGAAAGCCCTCGTCCAAGCGTTTCGACCCTTCAGTAGGCTGGACATTCCATGGCCACGAAGTCGTCGGATCAAGGATGGTCCCGAAGATATTCTCGAGGCTGAAGATGCCGCTCAACGAGAAGATGAAATATGTCCAGAAACTCGTCTCCCTGCATCACCGGCCGATCGCCCTTGTGGATGAGGAAGTTACGGACTCGGCGGTTCGGCGTCTCCTTTTCGACGCCGGCAATGAGATCGACGACCTGATGCTCCTGTGCAACGCCGACATCACTTCCAAGAATCCGGTGAAGGTTGCCAAGATCAAGGAAAACTTCGAGCTTGTGAAGCGCAAGCTCGTCGAAGTCGAGGAAAAAGACGCCATCCGCAACTGGAAGAATCCGATCACGGGGGAGTATGTCATGGAGGTCTATGGTATCCCTCCCTGCAAGGAGATTGGAATATTGAAGGAATATGTCAAGAATGCCATTCTCGATGGGGAGATTGGCAACACCTTCGAGGAAGCTGCCGCGTTCATGCGCGTCAAAGCCGCCGAGATGGGCCTTAAGGAAGCCGCGTCAGATAATTCCTAACTCCGTTGCTTTACGGATAAGCTCCGAGACATTCTTGACCCCCATTTTGGCATAAATGCGCTGCCTGTGGGTGTTGACCGTGTGGACTGAAAGGAATATGCGCTCGGCGATCTCCGATGCTTTGAGACCCTCGGCGCTGAGCCGGATGATTTGTATCTCCCTTTGGGTCAATCCGATATCGGCTATGCGCCGGCCCCTGTCGATAAGGATGTCTCCCACGTATGATGCCACCTCTTCATTGAAGGTTCGCGTCGATTGGGAAAGTTCCATGCAACGCCTCCGGATTTCCTCCGGTGGAAGGTTCAGCGCTTCAGAAGACAGCTTGTCGAGCTCTGTCACAAAAGACACCGTCGGGCTTTTAAGATCCTTCGACAATAATTCTATAATCTGCTGCCTGCTCGTGTTCAGCCTCTCCAGTTCCTTATTTTTCCTACGTACTTTTATTATCCGCTCTAATAGTATCGTTGAAAGCGCTAACGCGAGGAGAGCCAGCAAGGCCAGAATCGCGCTTTTGTACCGGTCCCGCTCGATCTGACGATCCTTCTCCAATACCTTGAAGCGTGTCTCCATCTCCTGAAGAGTCTCATCCTGCTTCTGTTGGATGTATTTCTGCATCCGGAACACATAGTCGTCATGAGTGTCAAGTGCCTTCTGAAACTCTCCTACGCGGGTGTAAAGTCGGACCAGGCGGTCGTCCAGAGCAGCCGCTGTGACATGGTCGCTTTCCTTAAGGGCTGACAGCGACTGTTCAAAGTAGTTTATGGCTTCCTCGTTACGGTCTCCCTGCTGGAACCATCTGGAGCGGAACATGATTCCGTTGCGTTTCAGGCGCGGGATGTCAAATGTGTCCGCTATGGCCTGTCCCCGGTCCAGCCACTGTCCGGCGGTGCGGTAAATGTCCTGGTCGATCGGGTCGTTCCAACGGTTTTTATTGATGTATAGCGAACCAATCACGTAACATGCTTCCGCCTGCTGCTCAGCGGCTTCCACTTCTTCGGCCAGTTTCAGGGCCTCCCTCGCATAGGCAAGGCCCTCGTCGTTCCGTCCGGTCTGGGGGGATATTTCCGCATAAGAGCAGAGTTTGGCTTTGGAGATCAGGATTTCGGCCAGTTCCTTTTTGAATCCGTGTTTCCGGGCAAGGCTTTCTGCCTGGATGGCTTTCTCCCATGCGTCCGCATCCCGGCTGGACATGATGTCGATACCTACCATGCATGACAGCGAGCGCGTCTCCCAGATGGCCTCACCCTCTTGCCGGGAGATATTCAAGGCTTCGAGCGCTTTCTCCATTGCGGTGTCGTACCTCTGGCTCCCGACCTCCCTGGTAGCTTCTTCTATGAGTCCGGAGATCTCTTGGTGAATCCCACTCTCGGGGGCGGGCGCTTCAGGGAAGCGGCAGGCGTTTAAGCTTGCCAGGAAGGCGACACAAAGCGGAATCAATATGCGTTTTGACATGGCCGAAGGATTATGTGCGAAAATACTCAGATTTGGCCAAATACCATAAAAATACCTGAGTTTATGAATGTTGGTGGTGTATATTAATGAAAAATCATTAATGGAATATCACTGCGAAAGCTCAAATTTGAAGGTTTTTAAAAATGCGCCAAATGAAAATGAAAGAGTCTTATTATTCACCCGAGGTGGAAGTGATGCGAATCAGCCCCGAGGCCGTCATCGCCGCAAGTGAAAAAGTTGAGGCGAATGTCTCGAATCCGTTCTCCGGTAACAAAGAAGAGCAGTGGTAAACTTTTTAGTTATGAATTTTCAGATTATGAAAAAGATAAATATTGTGTTTGCCGCCTTCGCCCTTATAGCGGCAATGGCGGCCTGTGACAAAGAAGAGACCCAGGGCTTGGAGAAAGTCAGGATCAATGTTTCCGTGAGCGATTTCGATCCCTCGACAAGGGCTCTCAAGTCAGGCTGGGAGAATGGTGACATTATCAATGTCTATCTGGACGATGTTGTCTCGCATACCCCGGACTTCACTCTGACCTATGGTGAGTCTGGATGGACCGCATCCGAATTGTCCTCTGTTGCCGTTTCCAGACTTAAGTCTTCCGGGAAACTGAAAGGCTTCTGGGAAAGTAGCAATTCGGCTGTTTCCGGAGAGGGCTGGAAAAGGTGGATGTCCGGAACCAATTATGCCTATTTTGATTTTCCAGATAAGAGCAATGCCTCCACGACAGGTGTCCAGACTTTTGTCACAGCCCAGTTTGGCGGGTTAGAATATAAGTATGAGGAAGGTACCCTTTCCGCTGAGATAATTGACTGGTATATCACCACCAATTTCCAATTGGTCGTGACAGGACTTCCTGCAGGTTCATACTCTTTATATACCGGCCAGTATACTCTGAGTGTTTGTACGAGTATAAGCATCAGCTCCAGTCAGGGGGACGTGTCCATGTATGGGCCTTCTTCAAATAGCTACAGGATAGCTGGCGTCCCTAATGCGGACGGAGTTGCGTTCGTGGGTAAGGTGTATCGTCCCAATGTCAATTTTGACTATGTTTTCTACCTGGTGGACAACAACACCGGAAAGAAGTACACTTTCACTAAAAAGACTTCGTTGCCGACTACTTCAGGTAAAGTGCTTGTCGGCGCCAAGGTCCCGTTCAGCAGTTTTACCGAAGTTACTACTCCTTAAATCAGAATCTCATGGAATCTATTATCAAAATGTATGAGTCACCCGATATGCAGGTGATCGCTCTAAAGCACGAAGGCGTCGTCTGTGGCAGTGACGTGGAAACCACCGGCATGGGTATCCCTTATGTCAATCCGTTCGGTGACACGACGGAACAAACTCTTTAAAAAGGAAATCATGAAAAAGACATTATTAATTGCCGCTATCGCGGCCATGGTCCTTGGTTGCGACAAAGAAGTTTTGACAGACCAGCCTCTCCAGGAAGAGGGACAGGCCTCATTGACCCTTGATTTCACGATTAATGACGGAAGTTCGCTTGACACTAGAGTAGTCAAGCAGGGCTGGGCACTTAATGATAAGATTTATATACTTTTTGACAAAGAGATCAACTATGGTGCGGACAATCCTGCACAGTATCTGGTAATCGCCTTTGCCGCAAGTGACTCAAAGTGGCATGTGGTATCGTGGTCTGCCGGGCTGGAGCGAAAAATCGCGAATAAGACATCGGGAACCCTTACCGCATTATACATGCCTAATGACAAGGTGGGAGGAACTATATCGTTTGAACACGGTTCATCAGAGCAATACAATGTGAAATCAAAAGATAGGAACGCAGGTAAATTCAAGTCTTTCGCATTAGTCGCGGAAAACCAAAATTACACCGTTTCTGGTGGTGTCTTAAAAGCGTCTTTGACATTGAAAGCGGCCAACACTACCAGTAGTTGGATGCAACACTGCATTGATAATAAAGACCGTAATGGGGACACTATTACCAATAGCGAATCTCATCACTATACGCTCCAACATCAAGTTATGTCATACCAGAATAGTGGATCTTATGGCGATATGGGATATACCCGTTCTGTTTCTCCCCTCACGTACACCAATTCCGGAAAATTCAATTTTGATACGTTCCAAGAAATGAGCGCTTACGTTTCAGGAGGCCTGTGTTTCGCAGGTTACAATGCCAGTGCCAAGGGCGAACGGATGCGTCATATTTTCACTTTGGTTGATAACAAAGGTACTGCTACCACTGCCGATGACGTGACCTACCGATACATTTGGCCGGAAACCGGGAACTATGGCCAGTTGACCAGCTCCGCAATCAAGCTTCCCGCCCTAAACGCCAAGAATAGCTCCGGGAACTACAAGTGGGTTCAGCAGTAGGTTTTACCTGTTATTTTTCCAGTACCAGATGTCATCGCCGCCGGCGTAGTCCGGCATGTTAAGGGAGTCCATAACGGGCTCCTTTGCCATTTTTTTCAGCCTGGGGGACTGGACTCCGAAGCGGTCCATCGGGATATTCATGAATCCTCCTTTTCGGATAGCATCTGAATCGTCCTTCAAGGTGTAGTTCCCTTCCTTCGGATTGGCGAAGACCACACTTGAGACGATCGAGTGGGCGTCATGGCCAAATTCCCTGGCTTTGTTGAAGGAGAGGCTGTCCGTGAATATGTTGAAATCAACGTTGTTACCCTTATTGTTGACCTGGTACGGCAGGTAGGGCGTCATCACGATATTGTGGGCAAAGACATCTCCGCTTCCTTCGAACCAGGCATGGGGATGGAGGGTGTTGTTCACGATGATGTTGTTCTCGACCCTGCGGTAGAATCCCTCCCGGAGTTTGATTCCTCCGTTGAGGCAGAGGTTGTCGTGGATGATGTAGTAGCTCGAGCCGTCATCAAGGTCGATATCCCAGCCCCGGTCACAACGGAACCTGTTGTATCTTAATGTGTTCGGCTCAAGCATGTCGGCCAGGATCAGATCCGGCCTCTCTTTGACGTGGCTGACCATGGTGTTGTAGTCCGGATGCCAGTAGCGGTCCCTGCCCCAGGAGTTGAACGAGCCGTGGTCGCCAGTCTCCTTGACAGTGTTGAACACGTCGTTATATTCGATGACATGTCCGCCCCATGTGCCCTCGCTGATGTTGATCCCGGCTCTCGGAGTGTCGTAAATGCTGTTGTGACTGACAGTTATCCTGAATGACATCGAGATCTCCACTCCGGTGATCTGCTTCTCGAAGAGACCGATCTCGTGGATGAGATTGTCTTTCACCAGACATTCAGCGGGGAAGTTGTCACCCTTCGGTCCTTTGGCGAAATCCATTTCCTCCCAAGGCACATATTTCTCGTAGCGGAAACTGGGGGAGCGGACGCAGGAAGGATCTCCCACGAAGCAGATCGCACTTGCTCCAATTCTCGTAAGAAGGGAGCCCTCGACGCTGGATCTCCGGTTGAACTTGCTGAAGAACACGCCGTTACCTCCAACGTCAGTTATGTCGCAGTTCTTTATGTGGCAGTCCTCGGTCCCTTCCAGGAAGATGGCCCCGCCCCTGTAGATGGTCCAATCGGAACGCAGCAAGGGCTCATATTCCTCCATGAATGTCCTCGCGGCATGCTGGAAAGTTATTCCCTCGAAGGTCACGTTCCTGACCGGATTCTCTTTGGTGCCTTTGAGAGTCACCAGATTCTTGAGACTAGCGGTCTCGAAATACGTCAGTTCAGGATCCTCGCCGACCAGGGGGTAGTAATATAAGGTGCTGGTAGTCTTGTCGAAATACCATTCCCCGGGAGAGTCAAGCTCCTCGAAAATGTTCTCCACCATCCGGTTGTCCTTATGGATACCCATGGGGCGGTTATTCTGCCAGCCTCCTTCAAGTTTGAGGTTCCCGTCGCTGTCCTTGCCGGTGATCCTGTAGTGGAAGTCCCCCCAGTCCTCCTTGTGCATGGCGTGGAGGAAACCTCCTTCGGGATTTTTCCAACCTTTGACTCTTTCGGGCGAAGTCGCGTCGGCCGAGGTCCCGTGGAACCTGATGGCTTTCAGGTCATAGTTGGGGTACCTCGCCATTGTGAGCAGCATGCCTCCGTCGCCGAAGAGCATGTCGATCTCGGTACCCTTGGCTATCTTTGCCATCCTTATAGCGCCCTTATACGTCTTCCATCTGACCGGAAGAACCTTCCCTCCGGAGATTACAGCCCTTTCTCCAGGGTAAGAACAGATTGTCAGCGAGTGACTTCCGTTTCCTTGAGCCGGCGTAATCTGAAGAGGCTCATCCAGATAGTACACTCCTTCGCGAAGATAGATGGTGGTTGATCCTGTTTTTCCCTCGCACCGCTTTATCGCTTCGGCGATCGGGGCTCCGGGAGAAAGAATGACGGTTGATTGTGCCCGCGCGCTCCAGATTGAGGAAGAGCAAAGGATGGCGCAAAAAAGAAGTCTGGTTATTTTCATGACACAAATATAGTAAAAATTTGGCAGCAAGTTTGCAGCGATCCGGAATATGCTGCTTGAGGAGTACATAACCTATGTCTCGCAAGTCAGGAGGTATTCACCCCGGACTTGTGAGTTGTATTCGGAAATACTTGGGGAGTTCCTCTCGTTCTCAGGCGTTTCTTCAGACGGGGATGTCCTTGATTCTTTGACTCCTTCCGTCATCCGCTCCTACGAAGTCCATCTTATGGGGAAGCTCGGGGATGATCCCAGGACCGTGAATCTCCATCTCAGTGTCCTGTCCGGATTCTGCAAGTACCTCATGAAGGTCGGAAAACTGAAGTCCAATCCCGCCAGGCTGGTTTCTCGCCCGAAGATGGAAAAGCGTCTGCCTGTCTTCTACCGGGAGGACTCGATGCGGGAGTATTTTGAGAGGACAGCTTGCGACGCGTCAGAGGAGAACCTGGAGTTGATTCAGGGCAGGGACAAGGTCTCCGCCCAGGTGTACTCCCGCCGGCTCGGAAGGCTCGTCGTCTCGATACTCTACTCTACCGGGATCCGACGCTCCGAGCTTATCGGACTTAACATCGGGAGCGTGGATTTCTCAAGAAAAACCATGAAAGTGCTAGGAAAAGGCGACAAGGAGAGAGAAATTCCCCTGGTCCCTTCTCTTTGTAAGGAAATTTCGTTATATTTACAATCAGTTGAAACGATGGAAGGCCGCGTGAGGTCCGCCTCGGAGCCCCTGTTGGTGACCGTGAAGGGTTCAAGACTCTATCCGGTTTTCGTGGACAGGACGGTTAAAGGCGAGCTTGGTCAGGTCGGGAGCATCACCGGGAGGAAGTCTCCCCATGTGTTGAGGCATTCATTGGCCACCGGACTGTTAAATGAAGGGACCGATCTCAACTCGATCAAGGAACTCCTTGGACATTCCTCGCTTGCCGCGACGCAGGTCTACACGCACAATTCTATCGAGAAACTGAAAAAAGTATATGTTAACGCCCATCCAAGGGCAAAAAGCGGAGGTAAAAATGGAGATTAAAATCAAATCCCTGAAGTTCGACGCGGATCAGAAACTGCTCGACTACGTTGAGAAGAAAGTCTCGAAGCTTTCCAGGTTCAGCGATCATCTCGATCTTGTTGACGTGACTTTGTCTTTGCTCAATGAGCCTGACAACAAAGAAGTCAAGATCCAGACCAGGGCTTACGGCCAGGACTTGTTGATTGAAAGGAGCGCCTCCACATTTGAGGACGCCGTAAGTGTGGCTGTTGATTTGATGAAAGAGAAGATCGTGCGGACAAAAGAGAAGACATTCGAAGCGTGATGGATAAGTGAAAGAGTCGGTCAATGCAGCATCGAGGTGCCGTGAGTTGATCGACAAGATCAAAGCCGGTGAGTTCTCCCCCATCTATCTCCTGATGGGGGATGAACCTTATTATCCGGACAGGGTGTGCGACGCTGTCATCGAGAATGCCCTGGACGAGTTCAGCCGTGATTTCAACGAGACGATATGCTACGGGGCGGATGTCTCCGCTGACACCGTGATAACCGCGGCCCGACGCTTCCCGATGATGGCTGACCGTCAGCTGGTCGTTGTCAAGGATGCCCAGGCTATGAGTGACCTGGAGGGCCTTTCGGTCTATTGCGAGGCACCTCTGGATTCCACTATCCTGGTTATCCTCATGAGGGGAGCGTCAGCGGACAAGCGCAAGGCTTTGTATAAGCAGTGCGTCAAGAACGGAGTTGTCTTGGAGTCCAACGCGTTGAGGGATTACGAGATGCCTGGTTGGATCAGCAGCTATTACACCTCAAGGGGACTGGAGATCTCTCCTGAAGCGGCCGCTCTTCTGGCGGAGTATGCCGGAACTGACATGAGCAAGATCGCTGTTGAGACCGACAAGCTCCTGAAAAGCCTTCCGGATGGGGCCAAGAGAGTGGAACCTGCTGACATAGAGCGAAATGTCGGAATCAGCAGGGAATATAGCATCTTTGAGCTCACAAAGGAACTCTCTTTCCGTAACGCTCCGAAGGCCATTGCCATCGCCACTCGTCTGGGGGAATCTCCAAGGTTCGCGATGCCCATGGCCGTGAGCGCCATATTCACCCATTTTTCCCGTATATTGCGATATGCCGCCCTGAAGGAAGGTGGCCGTCGTCCCGACAGGACGGAAATAGCCGCAGCGCTGCAGGGGGTGAACCCTTATTTCTGGAAGGAATATGACGTCGCCGTGACCAACTACCCGGTCCGCAAGGCGATGGCCGCGATCTCCCTGCTTTGTGACTATGACTACAAGGGCAAGGGAGGGGATGCCGGTGAGGCGACGCCGGGAGAATTGCTCGTCGAGCTTGTTTTACGTTTGCTTAACCTTTAGAAATTTTTTAATTATTTATTGCAAAACGATAATTATTTATTATATTTGCGGAAACTATAAGTAATATGGGACTAATCGAATGTAAAGGAATCAGCAAGCGTTTCGGCGAGAAAGTTGCCTTGGACAACCTTTCCGTCGACATTCCGAAAGGAAAGATTTTCGGTCTCCTCGGGCCTAACGGCGCCGGAAAGACCACTTTGATCCGCATTATTAACCGAATAACCATTCCCAACAGCGGCGAAGTCTATTTCGACGGTCGCCCCATTAAGCAGAGCGATGTCGAGAAGATCGGCTATCTGCCGGAGGAAAGGGGACTGTACCGTAAGATGGAAGTCGGCGACCAGGCGATGTATCTTGCCCAGTTGAAGGGAATGAGTTCCGCCGAGGCCCGTAAGGAACTGAAGAAATGGTTCATCCGTTTCGGGATCCAGGACTGGTGGAAAAAGAAGGTTGAGGAGCTTTCCAAAGGTATGGCGCAGAAGCTTCAGTTCATCACGACCGTCGTCCACAGACCCTCACTGATGATTCTGGACGAGCCATTCTCCGGTTTCGATCCGGTCAACGCCGAGCTAATCCGTCAGGAAATCCTGAAACTCAACGCTGAGGGAGCCACTGTCATCCTTTCCACCCACAACATGGAGTCCGTCGAGGAGCTTTGCGACAGCATCGCGCTCCTGAACAAGTCCAAGCTTGTGATCACAGGCGGAGTCGATGAGATCCGTCGCCATTACGGCAACAACAACATTGAGCTGATCTACACGGGAGGGGAGAAGATCAAAGATGTGGACGGCGTTTTCAGCGTTCTCTCGGATGAGGACAACGCGGGCAGGCACACCGCCGTGTTGAGCCTTTCCGAAGGAGTCTCTTCGAATGACTCCCTGACCGCCCTTCTCGGTGAAGGAGTGCAGGTCAACTCATTCAAGGAGCTCATCCCCAGGATGAATGACATATTTATCAAATTAGTCACAGAGGAGGCATAACCATGGATTTCAGGATCATCAAGACAGTCATATCCCGGGAATATACCACCAGGGTAAAGAAGAAGTCATTCCTTGTGACGACATTCCTCGTGCCGATACTCTTCGCCGCCATGATGGTGGTGATATTCCTCATTATGGGCAATACGAAAGAGAGGAAGATGGATGTCGCGGTCGTTGACCAGTCAGGAATAGTCATGTCCCATCTGGTGAGCGGGGACCGGATCTCCTACACCGACTACTCATCGGAGGTCCCTGACTCAATCAAGTTACACCTTAAGGAATACGGCAAAGACGCGCTTGTCGTGATCTCTCCGATCGACACCGTCAAGAAAACCGTCACTGTCCAGGCATATTCCAAAGATCCCCTCGGAGTGGAGTTCTCAAGTGGTCTTTCGGACAAGGTCGACGAGGCGGTCGAGGAATACAGGGTCGCCCAGTACGGCATCGAGAACCTCACGCAAATCATGGATGAAGTGAGGTCCAATGTCCGAATCTCTGAGTACACCCTTGATGAGGCCGGAAATGAGAGCGTCTCAGAATCAGGTATTTACATGATCGTCTCCATGCTTCTTGGTATCATCATCTGGATGTTTATCATGATGTTCGGAGGCCAGGTCATGTCAAGCGTCATAGAGGAAAAGTCGAGCAGGGTTGTCGAGGTGCTGATTTCCTCGGTCAAAGCTGTCGACTTGATGTTCGGCAAGATTATCGGAGTGGCGCTGGTCGCCCTTACCCAGTTCATGCTCTGGATTGTCCTGACAGTCGTTCTCACCTCTATCGCCAGCTCTTTCATCGGCAAGGATGTCCTTGGAAGCTTCTCGGGTGATTCCCAGGTGGTCGCGGCCCAGACCATGGGCATGACACCTGAGCAGATGGAAACTGTCGCCGGTGTCGCCGAAGGGTCGCAGGATGGCCTACACACTGTCATGGCCACGTTGTCGAATATTCCTTGGACCAAGCTCATAATATCCTTCCTGATATTCTTTATCCTTGGTTATCTGCTCTATGCTTCCCTCTACGCTGCGATCGGTTCGGCGGCGGAGAGCGTCGAGGACACGCAGCAGCTCCAAATGCCGGTGACGGTACCGCTGATGATCGCCTACATGATTATCCTGATGGCTTTCCAGAATCCCGACAGTTCAGTCGTGGTTTGGGGGTCTATGATTCCGTTCACCTCTCCAATCGTGATGCTCGCCAGGATCCCTTACGGTGTCCCCATGTGGCAGCTTCTGCTCTCCATAGCCCTGCTGTTCCTGACTTTCCTCGGGTGCGCCTGGCTTTCCGCCAAGATCTACAAAGTCGGTATCCTGATGTTCGGGAAGAAATCCACCTTCAAGGATCTTTGGAACTGGTTAAAACAAAAATAATCAAAACCTTATGAGAAGAGTATTCATTCTCATCCCATTCCTGTTCGCATGCCTGGGCCTTTCAGCCCAGGGCGTGGACATAGAATGGGCCAAGAAGCCGGTCGACGGCCATTTTACCGGAGTCAGGGCCTCTAACGCCGCCAATGTAACTGAGGCGATGGGCTTTGTCAAAGGTAATACCTATTACGCCCCGAATGGAAAGAAGTTCCGCAGGGGAGCCACTCGAGATGTGGCGCGTCTTCTGATCGATGCCCAACCTGCCATGGCGCAGGTCAAGGAAGTCATCGGCTACTCCACTGAATTCATGGATCGCAAGTATCCGGAATGTCCTCTGTATGACTGGTTTGTCGATGAGCTGATGAGGGCGACCGCCGACAGCCTTGACAGGAAGGTTGACATCGGTATCACCAACAGGGGAGGAATCCGTATTGAGATGCCCCAGGGTGAGGTCTTTTATGATGACATCATGTCGATGTTCCCGTTCAATAACAATCTCTGCTACGTGGCGCTCAAGGGCAAGGACGTGAGAGTTATCCTCGACCAGATGGCGGCCTCCACGTTCCAGATTCTGGGCGGAATCAAGGTTGTCGCCAAGAACGGAAAGATCGTTTCAGCCACAGTGAATGGGGAACCTCTTGATGATGAGAAGGTTTACGGCGTTGCCACCCTGAATTTCCTGCTTGACGGAGGCGACGGTTATTTTATCGCCAAGAACGCTCTTGAAGTCCTTCAAAGCAAAGGTTGGGTCTATGATACCATGATCCCTTATGTTAAAAGCCTGACAGCGGCCGGTAAACCAATCGAGTTCGAAAACCAGCATTGGATCACTATCCTCAAGGAGGAGGACAACAAATGAGACGACTTATTCAATCAGTACTTGCCGTGGCCGTGTCGGCTTTCGTCCTCTCGATTAGCGCGGATGCGCAGAGGAGGCTCACCATTGTCCATTTCAACGACACGCACAGCCACATGGAGCCTGAGAGGGCCGGGGATAACATCGGAAAAGGCGGCATTATCGAAAGGGCGGCCTATCGCGACAGTGTCGTCAAGGCAGACGGCAGGAAGAATGTCCTGTTGCTCCACGCAGGGGATTTCGGTCAGGGAACATCCTATTTCACAGTGCTTAAAGGCGACCTTGAGATCGACATGATAAATGCCATGAGGTATGATTGCGTGACCTTGGGCAACCATGAGTTCGACAATGGGATCGAGGAATTGGGACGCCGTCTCGCTAATCTGAAGTGCCCGGTGGTCTGTGCCAATTACGATTTCTCCCAGTTTGAGATGGGTAATTATGTCAAGCCTTACGCCATCGTCAAGAAGGCAGGGATGCGTATCGGGATAATCGGACTGATGCCCGACATCACCACTTTGGTGTCCAAGGAGACCTCAAGCAGGATTCCCGCTTTTGACAACGCCGAGGTCGTCAACAAGTGGACAAAAGTGCTTAAGGATGAGGAGAAATGCGATCTTGTCATCGCGCTCACCCACATCGGTTACGAGGATCAGCCTTACACTGACTTCGACCTCGTGAAGAGCACAAGGGGGATAGACATAGTTGTGGGTGGTCACTCTCACACATTCATCCCGAAGCCTGGATATGAGAAAAATCTCGACGGGATTCCGGTTCCTATCGTGCAGAATGGCTGCTGGGGACTTGAGGTCGGGAATATGAAAGTTTACAAGAAGAAATGAGATTGAAGATGATCGCCGCGGTCATGGGCTTCCTTGCCTTGTCCGCCACTTTGCCACTCTCCGCCCAGATCAGGGGACCTCATCAAGAGCGGTTGACTTTTTGGGAATTCAGCAAGGATGGTCGTTCCTGGCAGCGTGTGAGTGTTCCTCACTCTTACAACGCTCTTGACGGTCATTCTCCGGAGTATTATCGGGGCAAGGCGACGTATCGCTGCGATTTCAGGCCCGGGGACATTAAGAATCCCCATTTCGTATTGTTCGAAGGAGCGGCCCAGGCTGCCACAGTAAAGGTCAACGGTGTCCAACTCGCTTCCCATAAAGGCGGGTACACTCCTTTTGTGGTCGACATTTCCGAGGCTTTGAAAAGAGGGTCAAACACCCTTGAGGTTGTGTGCGACAATAGCGAGGACCTTAACCTGGCCCCTGTCAGTTCCGATTTCAACAAGAATGGCGGCCTGCATAATCCTGTGTGGCTCATGGAGATGGAGGATGTGTATCTCTCTCCGGAGGCGTACGGGATGTACAGGATGCATTGCCTGACCCCGGAGGTTTCCAAGCGTAAGGTCGAGACCAGGATCAAGACAAGGTTGGTCAACTCTTCCGCCAAGGGGGCTGATGTTATGGTCAGGGTCCAACTTGTCGAGAAAGACGGGACTCTCGGTTATCAGGCGGACCGCGAGATTCACCTCGCACCTAAATCGGAAATGGATTTCGAGCACGACTTCGAGGCGACAGGGATCAGGTTCTGGAACGGATTGAAGGATCCTTACCTGTACACTGCCCGGGTTGAGGTGTTCAAGGGGAAAAGGATGCTTGACATCGCCGAGGTCAAGGTCGGATACCGCTCTTACGAGATCGATCCCGTCAGGGGGTTCTTGCTCAACGGGGAACCCTATCCGCTGCGTGGCGTAGCGATGCACCAGGATGCTGACGGTAAAGCCTCCGCCTTGCGGGAAGAGGATATCCGCAGGGATTTCGGGATCATCAAGGAACTGGGCGCTAATTTCCTCCGCCTGGCCCACTATCCCCACAACGACTTGACTTTCAGTCTGTGCGACTCTCTTGGAATCGTCACCCAGACTGAGGTCCCGTGGGTGAATGTCTGCGGCACGAACGCCAAACAGGCTTATTTCAACAACATCCGTTACCAGATGGAGGAGATGATCACAAATCTCTACAACCATCCGAGCATCATTTTCTGGGGGATGTGGAATGAGCTGGACAGGTGGGGCAACAATGACGACCTTCAAGGACCGTTTGACGGGGCTAAAGTGCTGACCGAGACAGGGCGCTTGTACGACCACGCCAAGAAACTCGATCCATATCGTCCAGTAGGTTTCACCGATGACTCCAGGCTTGGCCTGGATGGCTACGTGGGGCTCGCTGGCGACTTTTGTTCCCAGAACATTTATCTGGGATGGTATCAGACGCCAAACGATTTCAGCGGATTCGCCGAGACCATCAAGGACGTCAGGGACCGCAGAGACGGACCCGTGAATGTCTCTGAATACGGTGCCGGAATCAATCCTTTCTGCCACACTTGGGATACCTCCAAGCCATTGAGGGACATGGAGGATGATTCGAAGCATTTTGAGGAATATGGCAACATGTTCCACGAGGCTTATGTACGTCAGATCTTGAGGATGCCCTGGCTGTGTTTCACCTCGGCCTGGGTCCTGTTCGATTTCCCGGTGGCCAGCCGAATGGAAGGCTACATGGACTCCTCCGACGGCGAGCACTTTGTCCGCAATGATTCCCGGAAGTACATGAACGATAAGGGATTGGTCACTCGTGACCGCGGGACGAAGAAGGATGTTTTCTACCTGTATAAATCTCTTTGGAACAAAAAGGAGACGACAGTCTACATCACATCCAGGCGACTGAAATCAATTCCCGCCGGCAAATCGTTCACCATCAAGGTCTACAGTAACGCCAAGAACCTGACCTTGTACCAGAACGGGAAGCTTGTCACGAAGAAGAACAGCTCCGGAGAAGATACCGGAGTGATCTGGACTTTTGAAGGGATCCGCTTGAACAAGGATTCCGACACTTTCAGGGTTGTGGCCAATAATGGAGTAAAAGACGAGGTCACTTTCTCCCGGAAGTGATGTTCCTCCTTACCGGCAGCAAGGCTATCAAGTAACCGATCAACGCGACTCCGACTATCGTCAGGATGATGTCATTCCACTGGACGATAACGGGGTAGGCGTTGATTAGGAAATTGCCGGGCATCTTGATGAATCCGAATTTCTGCTGCAGAAGGGAGAATCCCACTCCAATGACCAGGCCGGCCGCCAGGCCCAGAAGGGAAATCAGCCATCCCTCCAGAGTGAATGTCTTTCTCAACATCTTGTCCGTAGCTCCGAGGCTGCGGAAAGTCTCGATGTCGTCCTTTTTCTCAATGATCAGCATCGTCAGGCTCCCGAAAATATTGAAAGCGATGATGATGATGATGAATATAAGGATAAGGAATATCGCCGCCTTCTCGTAGCGCATCATCTTGTACAGGGAGGTGTTCTGCCTGAACCTGTCCAGGACCTTGAAGCCAGGGCCAAGGATGTCCTTTATGTCCCTGATCGCATTTCTCAATACTTTTGGAGAGGCCCCCTCCACCAGCCGGATCTCAATCCCGGAAACCTCGTCCTCGTACCCGAGGAGCTTTCTCATCTGGTCCAGCGGGAGTATCATCAACTCCTCGTCGATCTGCTGGTTGACAGTGAATACCCCCGAAGGCTTCATGCTGACGGACTCGATGGAGGCGGCTGGATTGGCCAGGGAAAAATTCCTGTCCCTGGCTGGAAAATAGATTGTGGCGGAAGCCAGAAAAGCGGGGTTCATCCCCATCCTGTAGGCCACGCCAGCTCCCACGACCATCTGGGGAATCTCGCCCTTATGGAGAGAGAACTCGCCGGCTGTCATCGATCCGGTGAGGGGGGAGTCCTTCTCGTAGGCATCATCGACACCCTTTGCCCTGGCGACTCCCTGATGATCGTCGTAATCGACGAAGACATTGTCTTCCAGTACGTTGTAGCAACACTTCACCCCGGGGACCGCGACTATCCCGCTAATGGCATCTTCCGCCGGAACGAACACTTTGCCCTTGGCCGGTACTACCAATATGTCCGGCTCCACATTGCTGAGTGTTGACTTGACCAGCTCGTCGAAGCCATTGTAAATGGACAGGATAATGATCAAGGCGGCCGTGCCGATCGCCATGCCGATCGCGCTGATCGCGGAGATGATGTTGATCACATTGTGTGATTTCTTCGCGAACAGGTACCTTCCGGCTATGAAGAGCGGCAGGTTCATCGTGGGGAAGATTATTCGGGCCTGTAGGAATCCTTCAGGGCCGTCGTCTTGTTGAACACGGCTTTTTCAGGAGTGCTGTCAGGATCCTTGAAGTAGTAACCGGTGCGTTCGAACTGCACGGCTATTCCGGAATTGTCCTCCAGAAGCGCAGGCTCGGCGTAACCGGTCAGGACCTTCAGGGATTCCGGGTTGAGGAAGTCCTTGTAGTCCTTGTCCTCGGGGATCGAGTTCATGTCCTCCTTGGTGAAGAGGCGGTCGTAGTCCCTTATCTCTATTTCCTTGGCGAAGTCGACGGGGACCCAGTGGATCGTGCCCTTGACAGAGCGCCAAACCTCACCTCCGGGCCTTGTCGAAGGATCGTAGGTGCACTTGAGCTCCACTATATTGCCTTCGGCGTCCTTTACGACTTCCTCGCACTTGATGATGTAGGTGTATTTCAGACGGACCTCGCCTTCCGGCTTGAGCCTGAAGAACTTCTTCGGGGCGTCCTCCATGAAGTCATCCCTTTCGATGTACAGCTCGCCGGTGAAAGGTACCTTTCTGGTGGCTCCCTCCGGCTCGGCAGGGTTGAGGGGGCAGTCGAACCATTCGACCTTGCCGCTCTCCCAGTTGGTGATGGTGACTTTGAGGGGCTTTTGGACAACCATGTAACGGTTGGACCTGGCGTTGAGATCCTGACGGACACACCACTCAAGGAGCTGGATGTCCATCATCTGGTCACGCTTTGAGACACCGATCTTCTCGCAGAACATCTTGAGGGCCTCGGGGGTGTAGCCCCTGCGCCTGACTCCGCAGAGAGTAGGCATCCTGGGGTCGTCCCAACCGGCCACAAGACCTTTCTGGACAAGTTCCAGGAGCTTACGCTTGCTCATGAGAGTGTATGTGAGGTTGAGTCTCGCGAACTCGTACTGGTGGCTCGGGTAGATATGAAGGGCCTGGATGAACCAGTCGTAGAGAGGACGGTGGACGTCGAACTCAAGGGTGCAGATCGAATGTGTAATATGCTCGATCGAGTCGCACTGGCCGTGGGTGAAATCGTACATCGGATAGATGCACCACTTGTCGCCGGTGCGGTGGTGAGACGCGTGTTTGATGCGGTAAAGAAGCGGATCCCTGAACATCATGTTGGGGGAGGCCATGTCGATCTTGGCCCTCAGAACCTTCTCACCGTCAGCGTATTTCCCAGCCTTCATCTCACGGAAGAGCTGAAGGTTCTCCTCAACGGACCTGTTCCTGTAAGGGCTCTCCTTGCCGGGAGTGTCGACAGTGCCGCGCCCCTTGCTGATCTCTTCCTGGGTCTGGTCGTCGACGTAGGCGAGACCTTCCTTGATGAGCTGCTCCGCCCACTCGTAAAGCTGGTCGAAATAATCGGAGGCGTAAAGCTCCTTGTCCCACTTGAAGCCCATCCAGCGGATGTCTTCCTTTATCGCGTCAACATATTCTGTGTCCTCCTTGGTGGGATTGGTGTCGTCGTAGCGGAGGTTGGTCTTGCCGCCATATTTCTCGGCAAGGCCGAAGTTGATGCAAAGGCTCTTCGCATGGCCGAGGTGGAGGTATCCGTTTGGCTCCGGAGGGAACCTGGTCATGACGCTGTCCACCTTGCCGGACTTAAGATCGTCCTCAATTATCTCTTCAAGGAAATTCAGTTTCTTGGTCTCTTCCATTTTTCTTGTTCTTTGATCAATCTGGCAAATTTACAAAAAATGTGGTGAATACCGCTAACAATTCCGCGTGCGAGCGATGAAGGTCTGTCTTTTATCTTCAGGAAACCTCTCTATGGCATAGCGGAGCATTGTCCTTGGCATGGTGTCGTGTCTTGTCCGCAGGAACCTGGTCAACGCGTCCTCATCGCGTTTGCCGGCCTCCCTCAAAAGCCATCCTACGGCTTTCTGGATAAGATCATGGGGATGATGAAGAAGGATATCGGCGATCCGGAAGGTGTCGTCCAGTTGTCCGTGCCTGATGAAGGTCATCGTGCTCACGATCCCTATCCGTTGTTCCCAGATCGTCTTCCCTTTTTCCGCAAGGTCATAGAGGATGGACCTGTCCTTATCAAGAAGCCAAACCCCGAGGAGAGGATAACAGGAAAGGTCCACAAGGTCCCAGTTGTTGATCCCATCGGTGTGGCCGAGGTAAAAACCGACGCATTCTTCCTGAAGGCCGGGATTCTTCTTTGAATGGGAGAATATCTCGACCAAGGCCAGCAGTGCCGCCAGGCGCACTTCATGCCAACGACTTTTGACGCATTCGTCCAAGTCGTTTAGATTCAGCTCTTTCCACGTCGCTTTTACCACGCTTCTCGTGACCGGAACTTTTATTCCAAGGAACTGGTCTCCTTCACCGTATTGTCCGGGTCCGGTCTTGAAAAACCTGGAGAGGCCCTCAACTTGCGAGGGGTCCTCCTTTAAAAGCATTTCTCGCAGGAGCTTGTTCATCAGTATTTCTTGAAGTCGTATTTTTCACGCAACGCTGTCTTGGTCTCTTCATCCTGATGGGTGAAGTAGGCTTTCCAACCGGGGCAGAAACCTATGTGCCAGCGCCAGAAACGCCCCAGAACTGATTTGGGGTTCTTGTCGTAGTGTGCTCTGAACTTACAATTTTCACACGGATACTGTGCCATGATAGAATGGATTTATTGATATAAAAACAAATATACGAACTAAAATCGTTATTTTTGTATGATTAGAAAGATACCGGAGATGATAAAATCAATGACAGGATATGGTAAGGCTGAGGCCATCCTACCGACAGGGAAACTCACCATAGAGATAAAGACGCTTAACGGCAAGAATTCCGATGCCAACATCAAGACGCAGCTTCTGCCTAAGGACAAGGAACTTCTTGTCCGTCAAATGATAGCGGAGTCACTTGTGAGGGGAACGATCGACTTCTTCATGACTTGGGAGCCGGGAGCCGGCTCAGCCAAGCAGGTCAATCCGGAGCTCGTCAAGGAATATTTCAACCAGATGAAGGAAATCCGCAACAGCCTCACAAGCTACCGGGCCGCCAATTTCGGAGACCAGGCCAGGATGGACAACATGATGCTCACGTCTATCATGCGTTTCCCCGACGTGTTTGACAACTCCCGTCAGGATGTCGTGACCGAGGAGAACTGGCCGCTGGTGGAGAAAGCGATCAGTGAAGCCCTCCAGGCCGTTAATGACTATCGCGACAAGGAAGGCGAGGCGCTTTACAAGGATGTGACCTCACGGGTCAGGGGAATAATGGAACTCGAGGATGAGGTCGAGAAGCTTGAGCCTGAACGAGTCGCGACTGTAAAGGAGAGGCTTATTAAGAACCTGGCGGAACTTGAGCAAAAGGTCGATCCATCGAGGTTTGAGCAGGAGATGGTTTTCTATCTTGAGAAGTTGGACATAAATGAGGAAAAGGTGCGGCTTCGCCAGCATTGCAAGTACTTCCTGGACACTATCGATTCCGAGCCTTGCCCCGGGAAAAAGCTGGGCTTCATCATCCAGGAAATGGGTCGGGAGATCAACACGACCGGATCCAAGGCCAACCACGCCGGCATACAGAAGATCGTGGTCCGGATGAAGGATGAGCTGGAGAAGATCCGTGAACAATCCATGAATATTCTTTAACCAAATGAACGATAAGACTTTGCTGATCATTCTCGCTGTCGTGGCAGTCGTCGCCGTGGCCGCTATGATCGTTGTGATCGCGCTCAGCTCGAAGGAGCGCCGCCGCCATGCCGAAGAGAGCAGACGCCTTATGGCCAAATATGAAGACGCTGAGGATGTCCTTCAAGCAAAGATTACCGCCTTGTCCAGCGAGAAAGCATCCATGGAGAGCCTTCTTTCGGCCCGGGAGGAATACGCCACCCGTCTGAATGAGGAGAGGGAAAAGGCGGACAAGGCTAGGGAAGAGGCTCAGCGGAACGCCCTTAAAATGCAGGCGGAACGCCATGAGAAAGAACTTGAGAGCATGCGTGACGCTTTCAAGGCCTTGTCGGCCGAGAACAGCGCCGCGTTCAAGAACCAGAGTGCCGAGTCGATTGCCGAGCTCCTCAAGCCGATAAAGGAAAAGTTCGAGGCTTTCGACAAGAGCGTCAGGGAGTCCAGGATGGAAAGCGCCGCTCAGAATGCCGCCATGAAGGAGAACATTGAGAATGTCCTCAAGCGTTCCCAGGCCGTGGGCGACGAGGCGAGGAACCTCGCCAATGCCTTGACCGGATATTCAAAAGTTCAGGGAGACTTCGGCGAGATGCTTCTTACGGACGTCCTCAAGAATGCCGGCCTCGTTGAAGGGGTTCATTTCTTCACGCAGGGCGTCATGACCGACAGTGGCGGTAGGGAAATAAAGAGCGATGAGGGAAGGACCCTGATTCCGGACGTGATGGTTTATTATCCTGACGACACGACCGTGATCATCGACTCCAAAGTCAGTCTCAAGGCGTATCAGGAATATATGGTGGCCGACACTGTTGAAAGCCGCGTCAAATGCGCCAAGGCCCATGTGGAGAGTGTCCGTAAGCATGTCGACGAGCTGAAGAGCAAGGACTACGCGTCCTATATTCCTAAAGACCGCCGGAAAGTCGCCTATAACCTCATGTTCATCCCGATCGAGGGCGCTTTCAGGCTGATGCTTGAGGAGGAACCGATGCTCTGGCAGGTGGCTAAAGATAATAATGTCTTGATAGTCAGCCAGATGACTTTGATCATTGTCCTGAATATGATCCAGATGGCTTGGAAACAGGCCACTCAGGAGAAAAACATCGCGGAAGTCTATGCCGCGGCTGAGGAACTGATGGGGCAGATTTCCGGATGGCTTGAGGCGCATGTGAAGGTCGGAGAGAGTCTTGAGGCCGCGATGAAATCCTACAAGGTGGCCAATGACAAACTTAAAGACAACAATGTGAGCGTCATCAAGAAGATCCAGAAATTGGAGAAGCTCGGGCTGGCTCCCAGAAAGTCCAAGGCCAAGATCAAGCCCGGGGCGCGCGCGCAGGGACCTGTGTCAGTTATTCCTTCCGGGTTGCTGCCCGAGGAACAAGGTGTTGATGCGGGCGAGGAATGAGACGCCTGCCGCGCATAGTGGCCTTGTTGGCCCTCTCGATGTTGTTCTCATGCTCCAGGTCTTCGGATGAGCCCTGGTTCAGGATGAGGGGAGTGGTCCTGTCGGTCGGGGATTTGGAATCTGTCGACTGGCCTGGGATCGCCAAGCGGAACGGGATCAACACGATAGGAACTCATGTGACGCCCTCGCAAGTCTTGGAATTCATCCAATCGGAGCGGGGCGCCGCTTTTGTGGACGGCTGTGAAAAGAACGGGATTGACATCGAGCACCAGCTTCATGCTATGGGGGATTTGCTTCCTCGCTCCTTGTTCGAAGAGGACTCCACGATGTTCAGGATGGACAAAGACGGCAGGCGGGTGGCTGACTTCAATTGTTGCGCTCACTCCGGGAAAGCCCTTGGGATAATCGCGTCGAATGCCGCCAGATTCGCCTCTGTCCTCAAGGCGACCAACCACAAGTATTACTATTGGCTGGACGATAATTCGGAGCCATGTTTCTGCCCTGAGTGCTCAGGGTTCTCAGCCAGTGACCAGGCCCTTTTGATTGAGAACAGGATGCTTGAGGCCATCCGTGCAGTTGATCCGCAGGCCTGTCTGGCGCATTTGGCTTACCAGAAAACCATGCCTCCGCCAACAAAGGTGAAACCCGCTGACGGCATATTCCTGGAATTCGCCCCGATCGAAAGGCAGTGGAACCGTCCGCTGACGGACCTTGAGGCTCCGGGAAGGAAGGGGAGGATGTCGCATAAGCAGGTGATGGACTATCTTCAGGCCAATCTGGAGGTTTTCCCGCCGGAGACTGCCGTCGTCCTTGAATATTGGCTGGACGTGTCTTTGGCGAGCGATTGGAAAAAGCCTGCCGTCAGACTTCCTTGGCATCCGGATGTATTCGCCTCAGATCTTGAGACTTATGCGGCTCATGGGATTCATGACATCACGTCATTCGCCGTCTACATGGACTCCACTTACTTCAAGGCTTATCCCGACGGGGAGAAGAGCTTGGAGGATTACGGGCGAATCTCTGGAGTGTTCCGGTAATTGGATTTTTCTTATATTTGTAATTTGATTATTATCGCTTTGAATGTTCGGTAAAATTAAGAATAGGATCAATAGCTTCAAGCTGTCGATGAGGGCCAAGCTGACCCTCAGTTTGTGCGCTATCGCCATCGCCCTGTTGACATCGAGTGTCATCTCGATCATGGAATATTCCAGGATGAGTGATTATGTGTCCGGGCTGATAGCTGACAACATAAAAAGTATCAATGTCGCGCAGAAGCTGTCTGATGTCAGTGGAACTTATAATCTTGAGATCTTGAAAGTTATCGGGGACGAGTCTGTCAGCACCCTCCCGGATTTCCGCCAGGATGAGTTCATGAGCCATTGCGATTCGTTGAGGAAGTCCCTTATGCCGACCAAGATGATGCCTCTGACCGATTCGGTTGTCTACGCCTATTCGGCCTATATGCTCACTTCGCTTGAGCTGAATGATGTCCTGCTGTCTGATTTCATTGACACGAGAACCTGGTATTTTGAAAGGTTGCAGCCTCAGTACCATCGCCTTAACCAATACATTGACAATCTGGATGAGGCGATCTACGGGGATCTGAAAAAGAACTCGGAGACCTTCGAGAGAGGTTTTTACAGGAGCATCATTCCCGGGGCCGTGGCCGTCGGTGTCGGCCTGTTGCTGATCCTCATGCTGCTGTTCTTCATCCTCGTCTACTATGTGAACCCGATCTACAAGATGCTCTCGGGGTTGAACAACTACCGTTCGTTCAACAAGAAATATTCCTACACCTTCGAGGGTGACGACCAGCTTTCAGAGCTTAACGACGGAATCACGGAGCTGGCCGGAGAAAACCAGCAGCTGCGTAAAAGGGTCACGGATCTCAGGGCAAAGATCAAGAACGCCGGAATATGAATGTAAAGGTGATATCGAGAAATGTGGGCTCCGCGTTGCTGGTCAGCGCGCTGTTCATGTTCCTGTCAATCCTGGTCTCGGTGGCCAATGGCAATGACAGTGCCCTGGCCGCCTTGCTGATCAGTTTCACCATCACCTTCACTGTCGGGATATTCCCCTTCATTTTTGTCCGAAGGGCCCCGGAGATCAGCCTCAAGGACGGTTATCTGATCATCGTCCTATCATGGCTCCTTTCGTTCATCTTCGGCATGCTTCCCTATGCCCTTTGGGGAGGCCCTTTTACTGTTATAAACGCTTGGTTTGAAAGCGTTTCCGGTTTCACGACGACTGGAGCCTCAATCCTTGACGACATAGAGGCGCTGCCTCGCAGCCTGCTTTTCTGGAGGTCGTCGACGCACTTCATCGGGGGTTTGGGAGTCGTGGTTTTCCTTCTGCTGGTTATCCCGAGTTCCTCGCAGATGAAGCTCCGCCTGACAAACCTTGAGCTGTCCTCTCTCTCTAAGAGGGAATACCGATCAGGTCCCAACAGGACCGTCTACATATTCACGTATGTCTATTTCGGGATGCTGGTGGCTTCATTCCTTTGCTATCTCCTGGCGGGAATGAACCCCTTTGACGCTATCAACCACGCGATGAGCGTCACCGCGACGGGTGGATTCAGCACTCGGAATCTTTCAATCGGATCTTTCGACTCTGTCGCCATAGACCTGGTGACCATGTTCTTCATGTTGCTTTCCTCGCTCCATTTCGGGATGGTTTATGTCGCGGTAGTAACAAGGTCCCTTAAGCCTTTCAGGAACGAGATATTCAAGTTCTACATCAGGATCATAATAGTGACCTGTGTGGTTGTCGCCATCTCCCTGAAAGCCAACGGAGTGGCGTTGAGTTGGGGCAGGGCCTTCCTGGAGAGTTCCTTCCATGTCATCAGCTACGCCTCCACCACCGGTTTCGGAATATCCGACAACGGGATCTGGCCTTCTTTGCCTTCGGCATTGCTGGTTTTCGTCGGAATCTGGTGCGGTATGGCAGGATCCACGACGGGAGGCATCAAGTCCGACCGTGCCCTGCTTCTATGCAAGGAGGTGATCTACCGCCTGAAAACCGTCCTTCATCCTGCCTCGGTCAATGAGGTCAGGATCAACCGCAGGGTGGTGAGACAGGAGGACATTGCCCCTCACATCCTGTACATCGCGTTGTACATGATGCTGATCATAATCTCTCTTGCGGTGAATCTGGCACTCAACCCTGGCAACTCAAATGCCGTAGCCGCGACGTTCACATCCTTGAGCAATGTGGGCCCGGCGATCCGGGATCTTGGAGTGTTCGGCAACTTCGGAGCCGAGCCGGTGGGTGCCAAGATCATGTACACGATCGACATGTTCCTTGGCCGTGTTGAGATCTACCCGATACTGGCTGTCATTATGATGATTACCGGCAAGACGGCCAAGTGATGGACAGGAGCGGTTTTTTCTACAAGAGATTCAGGGATCATTTCCCGTACGATTTGACCCCGGACCAGGACCGGCTTTTCTCCGACATAGCGGACTTCCTCACTTCCGACGACCATGATATCCTCGTGGTAAATGGATACGCGGGTACAGGGAAGACTTCTGCCATAGCGGCGGTGATAGATTCTTTTGATGACTTGCGGCCTGTCCGAGACGATGTCGCCGAGGAAATATGTGTCCTTCTGGCTCCGACAGGCAGGGCCGCCAAGGTGCTGTCATTGTATGCCCACAAGCCGGCGAGTACTGTTCATAAATGTATATATCGCCAGAAATCAATAGGTTCCGATGGCTTCGGACAATTCTCCATCGCTCCGAATAAGCAGTCACATAAGTTGTTTATTGTCGATGAGGTCTCTTTGATCGGGATTGACGACGGCGGAAGGCAGGGGACTGTGTCTTTCGGCACGGGCGACCTACTTAAAGATCTTGTGGATTTCGTCAGGGCCGGAAACGATTGCAGGCTCATCCTGATCGGGGACTCCGCCCAGCTTCCGCCCGTCGGTCTGGAGGCGTCACCCGCGTTGTCCAGTGATTACATGGACGGATTCGGGGGTGTACGGTATTCCTCTTTAACCGAGGTGGTGCGCCAGCAAAAAGAGTCCGGTATTCTCTGGAACGCCACGAGGATCAGGGAGTTGATCACCTCCGATCCTTACGGCGGAGAGTCATTCACTCCGGACGAGCTAGGGCTCAAGACGGAAGGGTTCGACGATATATTCAGGATTAGCGGAGGGGAACTCCTCGACACTCTCAACCAGGCATATTTCTCTGAGTATTCCAAGGATGACGCCGTCGTCCTGTGCCGCTCCAACAAGAGGGCGAACAGGTATAATGCGGGGATCCGCTCCCAAGTGTTTTATAATGAGGAAAGGCTGGTTCGGGGAGAGAAGCTGATGATCGTGAAGAACTGCTACCAGTTCACGGGAGAGGCCAAGGGAATGGATTACATAGCGAACGGGGATATCGCCAAATTGGTCTCTATCAAGAATTTCGAGGAGAGATACGGCCTATCTTTCGCTGACGCGCGCCTTTGCTTCCCGGATTATGATGACGCTGAGATCAAGGCCAAGGTTTGTCTTGACACCCTTGAGTCGGAAGCCGCGTCCCTGACGTACGAGCAGCAGAATCAGCTCTACAATGGGGTTAATGAGGACTATTCCCACATCACAACCAAGAAGAAGCGCTATGAGGCGGTGAGGGAAGATCCCTTCTTCAATGCCCTGCAGCTGAAATATGCCAACGCCATCACTTGCCATAAGAGCCAGGGCGGACAGTGGAGCTGTGTTTTCATTGATAATCCTTTCTGGCAGGATGAGCTCACTGTCGACGATCTTAAATGGTTGTACACCGCCTTGACAAGGGCAGTTGAGAAAGTGTATCTGGTGAATTTCAAGGATGAATATTTCAAAAACTAAGATATTGTCATGAAAAGACTTGTATTATTCCTGACCATTTGCCTCGCCACCATGGCGGGTGCGCAGGAGTTCAACCGGATCCCTCTTTATGGATGGATCGGAGACCACAGTGTCGCTTTCACCTACGACCTCAATTGGTCTTCTGTCACCGAAGATGATTTCGTGCTTGATGCCGCTACAGGCAAAAGGTCAGAGGGAGTACTGGTACCCTCCAAGAGATTCTCGCGAGTCATATCCTCCCTCCCGTTCCAAGTTGATGGCGCTGAGAACCTTACTTATTCCCCCGATTCCACCAAGATGGCTTTCACCAGGGATAATGATCTCTGGGTGGTGGATGTCGCCACAAAGAAAGAGACCCGCCTGACCACCGACGGATCGGACGTGATCCTGAACGGTTATTCCTCCTGGGTTTATTATGAGGAGATTCTCGGGCGCCCTACACGCTACAAGGCTTTCTGGTGGTCTCCTGACTCCAAGAAGATAGGTTTCTACCGTTTCGACAACACCGAGGTGCCTTTCTTCCCGATCTATTCGGCGGTGGCCGTCGATGCTGACCGCTCCGGCCTGCAACTCGGTTATGGCCAGAACGCGGGCGGTGCCGTGGATCTGGATAATATGTCTCCGACTGGAGGTTCGGTCAGGATGACCCGCTATCCCAAATGTGGAGATCCTAATCCCAAGGTTCGCATCGGGATAGTGAATCTGGAGAATGGCAAGACAGCGTGGGCTGATTTCGACGAGGATGACGACCAATATTTCGGAACTCCTTTCTGGGGCGCTGACAGCAAGGCCTTCTTCATCCAGAGGGAGCCAAGGATCCAGAACACCCTTGATCTTTATGCCGTGTCTCCCGAGAACGGTTCCAAGACACACATCTACCATGAGACATATAAGACCTGGCTTGACTGGATCCAGGGGATGTACTTCGGCCGCGACGGGCTCTACATGGTCCGCTCATTCGAGACAGGCTGGGAGCAGATTTATTATCTGTCCTATGACGGAAAGACTCTCAAGCGTCTGACCGATGGGGAAAACTGGAGGGCGCGAATACTCTCCGTCAAGGAGGGAAAACCGGCTAAAGGATTTGACGGAACCACATCCGAGGTCGTGTATTCCGCCCAAAAGGACTCTCACGTCAGGACTGGAATATATCTTGCCACAAAAGGCTATGTCAGAACTATTTCCAATCCGGAATTGAACGCATCTTCAATCCTTGTCTCACCTGATAAAAGATTTGTCGCGGCTCATCAGAGCAACTCGAACACTCCTAATCAGATCTGGGTTTTCAATCTTGCGAAGCCTTCCAAGTCATTCAAGGTAGCGGATATGGCTGGCCCTGATTTCAATCCCGACGCTCCGACCCTTCCGAGGATCATCACCATGACAACGAGCGACGGACTTGAACTCCCGGGACTCATGGTATATCCCAAGTATTTCGACCCTTCAAAGAAGTATCCTGTCCATGTGGATATTTATGGCGGACCGGACACCCCCCAGGTCTCAGACGCTTTCAGGACTTACAATCCTTATCAATGGTATTCCGACAACGGGATCATCGAGTGCGTTCTTGATTGCCGGGCCGCTGGCTACAATGGCCGTAAGGGTCTTGACATGATCTACAAGCATCTCGATGAGATAGAGGTCAAAGACTTTGTGGAGTGGGCTGAATATCTCAAGAAACTCCCTTATGTCAATGGCGACAAGATCGGTGTGGAAGGTTTCTCGTTCGGAGGTACGATGACCGCCCTTCTCGTCATGAAGCATCCTGAGGCTTTCCACTACGGGATCGCTGGCGGCGGTGTCTATGAGTGGGCTCTGTACGACACGCATTACACCGAGCGTTTCATGTCAACCCCGCAGGACAATCCCGAAGGCTACGAAAGGACGAAGGTCACGAACGCGGCCAAGGAATATCCTGTGACTGACGAAAATTATGATGGCTCTGTCATGCTTAAGCTGACGCACGGCACCGGGGACGACAATGTCCATTTCCAGAACACACTCAAACTCGTGGATGCCCTCCAAGCCGCCGGCAAGAAGTTCGAGCTGATGATCTATCCGGACGGAATGCATGGCTACAGGGGCTATCAGGGACGTCATTTCAGTGCCGCCAACAAGGCTTTCTGGCTTAAGTATCTGAAGGGAGAAGGTGCCGAATAGTTTTGAGAAATTTATCGTCGGGAATGCGGAGGCCGAGATATCCCGGCTTCTGCTTTCCCGTGTTGAATGGCCTTCGCCTCCGGCTGATCCTATCCTATCTTCTTTTGACGGGAAAGGATTGGCCGTCAGTACCATAGAAGCCCGCCAGAAGCTTCGGGACAAAGTTCCCGAATGGTATTCTCTCACTTCTTTGGTGTATCCTTCAGCCCTTTGCGCCGAGCAGTGCAGCTCTTCGGTAACAGCCCGTTACAAGGCTTCGCTGGCAGTCCGGATTCTCGGAGATCAACCAGGTAAGATCGCCGATCTCACCGGGGGACTGGGAATTGACAGCTGGGCTTTCTCGTCGGTAGCTTCGGAAGTCCTTTACAATGAAAGGGATAGCGCATTAGCTTCGGCGGCAAAGCATAATTTCGCGGAGCTTGAGGCAAGGAATATCCGTGTCGAGAATAGTGAGGTCGTCAAGGGATCATTAGGTGGCCTGCTGGCCGGTTTCGTGCCGGATCTGATATTCTTGGATCCAGCGCGCAGGGACAATTCCGGGGGAAAGGTTTTCCTTCTGGAGGATTGCTCGCCTAATGTGCTCGACCTTATCCCTGAACTCTTCAGATATTCCAGGATTATTCTTTTGAAGTTGTCCCCGATGGCTGATATCACTATGGCTGTCGAAAGGTTGAACCGGTCTTATGAGGCCGCGCTCATGGAAGGTGGTTCTGAAGGGTGGAATGGCAACTGGGTACGGGAGGTCCATGTCGTGGCGAGTGGGGGAGAGTGTAAGGAGTTGCTGGTGTGGATGGATCGGGAGTGGAAAGGGGAGTATAGCGTGACTTGCCGGGAGGATGGCGGATCTTTGTCTTTTTCTTCCGAGGAGATTCGTTCCTCAAAGGCGGTCCTTCCGGAAGCTGTTGATTTCAAGTATATTTTCGAGCCTGGGAAGTCTTTGGCCAAGGCTGGGGTTTTCAATGCCCTTTGCTCCCGTTTCGGCCTTATCAAGCTCGCCCGCTCCACGAACCTGTTGTCTTGGAGCATTGATAGCCTTTCCGGCGGCAATGCGCCTGGGCGGACATTTTCCCGGATAGGGCGCGAAGCGCAGGGAGCCCAGGCGCCTTTTGCCGCCGGAAAAGTCAATGATGTTTTTGCCAATCTTGGAAAGATATATGAGATCACGGAGGTCGTCCGGATGAACAAGGCGGGGATGCGGGACGTGGGAAAGCGCTATCCGCGGTCAGAAGTGTCGGCGAGAAATATTCCTTTGACCAGCGCTGAATTGCGCTCCAGGCTCGGTGTTCGTTCCGGAGATGACGCCCATATCTTCGGAGTGAGGATCGAGACTCCGTTCCAGGAAGACAATTTCCTCCTCGTATGCCACCGAATTTGAACTTTTTTCTGTAAATTTGAAAAATAACTGATTTCTTTTATATGTCACAGGATTATAAGGCAGCGGCCCAGAAGTGGCTCGACGGGGATTTTGATCCCGAAACCAAGATGAAAGTCCTCGAACTCAGGAATACCGACCCGGTCGGTTTTGAGGACGCGTTCTACAAGAATCTTGAATTTGGCACCGGAGGTCTCCGCGGCATTATGGGCGTAGGGACCAACAGGATGAACAAGTACACCGTCGGAATGGCCACCCAGGGACTCGCCAATTATATTCTTAAGCATGTCCAAGGGGATGACATCAGAGTCTGCATCTCTTATGACAGCCGCAACAATTCCAAGCTTTTCGCCAAGATATCGTCAGATATTCTCAGCGCCAACGGGATCAACGTGTTCCTTTTCGACAATATCCGTCCCACTCCGGAGCTCAGCTACTCTATTCGTTATATGGGGGCCGTGGCTGGCATCATGGTGACTGCCTCGCATAATCCCAAGGAATATAATGGCTACAAAGTGTACTGGTCCGATGGCGCGCAGATAGTGCCGCCTGTCGACAAGGACATCATTGCCGAGGTCAGCAAGGTCTCAGAGCCTTCCCAGGTTAAATTCGAGCGTGGGGAGCGTTGTGGAGAGGTCCAGCTGATGGGCAAGAAGGTTGATGAGGCTTATATGTCGGATATTCTTTCCTTGACGTTGAGCCCTGAGTCCCGTTCAAGGCATGATGACATCAAGATTGTCTACACCCCTCTCCATGGCTGCGGAGTCCGCATTATTCCCGAGTGCCTAAAGAGGCTGGGCTTCAAGAATGTGTACAATGTTCCGGCCCAAGATGTGTCTGACGGGGATTTCCCGACAGTTGTCTCTCCTAATCCGGAGGAGCCGGCCGCTATGAAGATGGCTCTCGAGAGGGCTGACGAGGTCGGAGCAGACATCGTGATGGCGTCCGATCCTGACGCTGACCGTCTCGGGATCGCCGTACGTGACAACGATGGCAATATGGTCCAGTTCAACGGCAACCAGACGGCCTCGATGCTGACATATTACATCCTCACCCGCTGGAAGGAGCTTGGAAAACTGGATGGAACCAAGTATTGCGTCAAGACTATTGTGACTACCCAGCTTATCGCTGACATCTGCAAGAAGTTCGGCGTGGAGTGCTACGATGTGCTGACCGGATTCAAGTGGATCGGCGAGGTCGTGAAGAAGAACGAGGGCAAGAAAGAGTTCATCTGCGGCGGCGAGGAAAGCTACGGGTTTAATGTGGGCGAGTTTGTCCGTGACAAGGACGCTCCAGTGGCCTGCGCGATGGTGGCCGAGTGCGCCACCTGGGCGGCTGACCAGGGACTGACTCTCTACCAGCTTATGGACAAGATCTACTCTGAGTTCGGCTACCGCAAGGAAAGCATGGTCTATCTCGTCCGCAAGGGCAAGTCCGGCGCTGAGGAGATTGCCAAGATCATGGAGGACATGCGCAGTAAGCCCGCCACGGAGCTGGCTGGTTCTCCGGTTGTCAAGGTCATTGACTATAACGAGCCCGAGAAGACAGGTCTTCCGAAGTCCAATGTGCTGCAATACTTTGACGCTGAGGGAGATGTCGTGACTGTCCGTCCTTCTGGTACTGAGCCTAAGATCAAGTTCTATTTCGGCGCCACCGCTCCCGACGCTCCTGCCGTCGAGGCCAAACTCGAAGCCTTCAAGAAGCAGTTCCTGGGGTAGAGGTAGCCAAATAATAACAGTGCGGGATGCAATAACAATCGTTTTGCACCCCGCCCTGTTATTTAGGCTGCTCTCGGGTGCGAATCAAGCCCTGTTGCCCCCGGATGATGTTAACATTCCTGATTATTTGCATAAGCTGTTGCTATCGTCCCGTCTAGATGGACGAAGGGATCAATAACAACCATTTTCGTTCCTTACGTCCTATAGAATTGGACGATAGGAGCACTGCGTATTATCTGCCTCTGTGTATACTTACAGTCATTTCAAATTGACTCTCCACAGATTCTTCATGCTAATTATCAATGGCCAGTTTATCTATTAAGGCTTGCTTGAAGTTCTGATATTTCTTTTCAAATTCTGATTGTTTACAGCAGAACTCTCCAATATACTCTTTTGCCAGAGGGAATGCTGCTGATAATGAGTCTTGAGTAATACTCTGATCCTTTTCAGAAAGAGTATAAATCAAAGAGTGCAGTGTTTGGTTCTCATTTCCGGTTTGCATCTTAGGGAGATAATTACACATGATCCTAGCGGAAGAAAGCAAACTATGGAAATCTTGTTTGAATCTCATATACATTTGCTGTTCTTTTGGAAAGAAAGCAGTGAAAGAGTTGTCATTTTCTATGAGCGTCTGATAAATATGGTATCCCTTCAGGGGACATTGACTATCTTTATCGTCGAATATGATTCCCTTTATGAAGGTATCTAGTCCTCCCTGAAAATAGTAATATGCTTTAACTATTGGATCTATCGCATAAAAATGCTCCTTAAACAGGCTCAATTTATAATTTTCTTTCTGAATTCTTTTTTGCCAATAGGTGAGATAAACAATGCAGCACGAGGAGAGGGCGCTTACGATAACGGCTATGGTATTCAGTGAGTTAAGGCAAATCATGAGTTTCAACAATTATTGAAGGAGAGGGTACATCATTACAATCTGATCTGGTTGAAGTGCTCAAGGCGATGTTAATGATGTTTACCTTGTTTCTCTTTATTTGTACTGACTGAGAACCAAGATCCTGATTAACGCCGACCCCACGAAGCCACGACATGCTTACCGTCACATTTTCAGTGTAGTCATCGGCGTATTCCCAAGCGCTTTTAACGTTTTCAAAAGAGAACATTTTTGTCTCACTTGTTATGTCAGAGTTTATCTCTGAATTCTGGAAAAAGGTCGTCTGGCTGTTTTTTATGGAGATTGACACTGTGCCGTCTGTAATACCGGTTACTTTATACTTAATTCCAAAGACCACATGACGCATTTCGATATTCACCTGTCCTGAAGAAGTCGCCTTATAACCTGAGAGCTCACCGTAATACCTATCTATTTGAGGATAATAGACTCGTTTAGATGATGATGATAATGCGACTTCTCCTTGTGATAACGCATAGAAGAAATGTCCACCATCATAGTTAAAGTCAGTATCGAGGGGTTTCTCATAAAACCAGTTATCTGTTGCAACGCTGAAAGGAAGAATGTACCCAGCACCTAAATAGTCATAGTAACGTCTTCCTCCATAGTCAATAAATTGTGAGGAATTCTTTACTACGTTCTTCCCATTTATAATCTTCGCACACTCAAACTTGTAAGTCTTGCCAGAATGAAGATAGATTGTTTTTCCGTCAATGCTATCAAACAGCCCATAAGCATAGGGAGTAGTTCCTTCATAGACTTGAATCCCAATCAAATCATTTGATTCATTGTCTCCGGCTCTGGTTTGATCCAGAGGTGATTCCTCTACCGTCACTTCACCGCCCAAAGCCAACGATACTTTAACCAGATCGTTATCAGATGGACAAGTGTTGACATGTTTTTCACATCCAAAAGCTATAATGAGTGATAATAATAAAACTGTTTTTTTCATCTTATGCTAGTATTAATCTTCGGGTTGAGGTTCGATTCCAATAACAATAATACCATCGGAGTTGAGATACATATAAATGCTATTGTCTTCCCCCATAGTCTCTTCGTTCAAGACGATGTTACCTTTCGAATTGTCAGGCGTACAGGCAATGGTTACGGTAGTTAACACATTTCTTTTGAAAGACACCGCTTTAGTTCCGCTCTGATTCCATTGGCTGAAAACAGAACTTGCAAAATCCCATGTTACAGTGGAGTTTAATGCGCCTTCATTCTTCCAGCAATCATAAACATCTGGGTATGAATAAATCTTGGCTCCGCTGTCATAAATGACATTTTTGGTTGAACCGCTCCATGCGGAAATCTCTGTGCCATCGTAATAAGATGTTTTGTCTGGCTTTATCGAGCAGGATCCACTAAGGGTGCCTTCTGGTACTGAGGCAATAATAAATCTCGCAGCAAAAACTGTTTTCTTTAAAGGAATAACAACGGTTCCTCCGGCAACCGGGGTGTAATCAGTTACCTGTCCAAAAAAACGCTCGATTGAAGGAATTGTATGTTCTACGTATCCTGTGCTTGATGTGGATGATTTGAGTGTGGCTGTACCTGTGGCTATTCCGCTCAGGTATGTTGTGCCATACACAAAGGCGTTGGATAGTTTTGTGGATGGGGAAGAATCTGTCTGGAAAGGCTTTGCGTAGCCTGAGAATGTGTTACTCCCATACTGACCACAGTATAACAATGATTTACCATTCTTTACCATTGTGCAAGAGAAGCGGTACTTATATCCGCTTAGCAATTGGATGGTCATATCCTGTTTGTTGTCAAACAACCCATAAGCATAATGGGTGTCTATGTTCCCATCTTTTTTGCTGTCATAAAAGACATTTATCCCATATAAGTGAACATCGGAATCGGATCGAGTCTCTGTCCCATTTCCATCTCCTGAGATTCCCAACGATAGGGTAATGTACTCTGCTTCTTCTTCAGTTTCATTGTTTGAAAGATTTGCTTTCTCACAAGACTGAAGACATATACTCAATGCTAATGTTGTAAGAATGCTATATTTCAGTGCTTCCATTTCCATTATTGGTTAATTGTTATCACTTCGTCATCTGAACCATAAGGCGAATCGCTGGAATTGACTCCATCAGCGAAACCATTCATCGCAGTCAATGAGTTGCAAGTCAGTTTACCTATAGCCCCTGCTTGATATGCGACAGAGGGGGTCTTTTCTTGCATATAAATAATGCCGTTGCTATTTGTGAAGGTAACGTGGATAATCTTACCTTTCATGTCAACCGGTGCTGACATCATATATATCATGACTGGAGTAGTTCCATCGCTTTCTATATTGCCTAAAGAAATGGAGAGGGACTCATTCTTCTCTGAAGAGATAATCCGGGGTGACGTGGACTCTAAATCGTAGTATCCTTTTACCGTAAAGTCCTTGTCTGGCGATTCGATTGTCATTTTTGTATAAACACCCGCAGGAAGAGTGGCCGTGACTCTTATGATGCAACTTAGATGGGAATATGAGAAATTCAAATTACCATTGTCGGCAGATGTCGCAGGCGTATACATGAAATCAAAAGCACCAATATGGCTTAAATCATTGGCGGCTATTTGATTCTGATTTGTGTAGGATACAGGGATGTGATTCCTGTCCAAATAGATGTCTCCTATAAAAGGATAATAGCTGTAATATTTCGCGCTCGGCTTGAAGTCCCATCCACCACCATCGAAAGTCGCGCTGCTCGCGCCGGCTCCTTCTTCCATGGCAAAATAGACCTGACCACCAGTATTGGGATAAATACCGACAGTATCACTCTCTGACCAGATAAATCGTGATCCATCTATTAGACTCGTTCTGGTAAGCAGCCCGTCAGAATTATCCAAGAAGTCTTGGACAGTAAATATAATTTTCCTGTCATTCTCGCTTATGTTGTCACTGCAAGATAGTAACATAAGCGATAGAAATGAGAAAAGAAATTGTTTCGCTTTAAACATACTGTTAGTCTTCGGGATTTTGATCATTCCAATCTTTACCGGATCCATCAAGAATTGGGCTCTCGGATAATAACAAGACTGTTTCGATTTCTGGACGTGAGTACATGCTTAATGAATCGCTCCTTGTTTCCTTGACATTAGTTGTCATATAAGTATACATTATGGCCCCATCATGCTCCATTAATGGGATATAATAAAATAAGAAAGTGTGGAGCATTCCGTTTATCTGCTCTGAGGCTCTGGACTGCCTTGCATCAAATAAACAATACTCCACACCCGTATGGTAAGGTGCTTAGAGATAGCACGATATGCCATACAAGGTGATGAGTGCTGCTTATCCTCGATGCTAGAAATTGTCCAGATTTCAGAGCAAGGATAAAAGCGAAAACACTTTCATCTGAATATGTGTGTCAGAAATGCTAATTATGGCAATAAGTCTGACAACTGCAAAGATAAAAAGATTTATTTATGGACGGTGATGTTTAGAGAATTATCCGTAATTATTTTTGCAATTTAATACTAAAAATAGTATTGTTGCATAAGCTTAAACTATATGAGTGTTAAAGAAATAGTCTGTTGTTTATGGGATTGTTTAGGTATAAAGGTTACACTGGAAGTGTGGAGTATTCTGAGGATGAGAGGAGTTTCTTTGGTAAGGTGCTTGGGCTTAGAAGAGACGGGATCATCTTTGAGGGCGATTCCGCTACCGCTATCCAGAAAGATTTTGAAGAAGCCATTGATCAATATCTGGAGCATTGCAAAGAATTAGGAGTGGCACCTGAGAAACCGTATAACGGAAAGATCGTGTTGAGGATGTCATCTGACTTGCATGGTAAGGCGGCTGAGGTCGCGATGTCTCAGGGGAAAAGCATGAACGAGTTCATCAACGACGCCATCCGTTCGGCTGTGGCGGCTCACTGAGTGAGGTGCGTGGTTAGTACACTCCGGAGCCGAGCATTTCGTCGTCGTCGGAGTACCAGGCGGCGAACTGGCCGGCGGATATTCCTCTCTGGGGCGTGTCAAAGAGTATGAATATTCCTGAAGGGCGCTTGACGAGCCAGGCGTCCTGAAGGGGCTGGCGGTAGCGAACCCTAACCCTGTAGCGCCGCACATCGCCATCCGCCATCTCAAGGTCTTGGCGGATCCAGTGTATGTCTTCGGATGCGATTCTTATGCAGCTGCGAGAGAGGCCTTTATGACTGTGGCCTTCCCCAACGTAGATGGTGTTGGTGTCGACGTCAGTCGCTATCACGAATATGGAATCTTTGTGCCCGCCGATGTTGAGACCTTTGCGCTGGCCGATGGTGTAGAATTGCGCTCCGTCATGTTGGCCTACTACTTTGCCCCAGGGGTTGTCCTTGTAGCGGGTCTTCTTGATGTGTTTCTTGCCGCTGCGATAGACTTCTGTCTCGAACTTTATCGCCGAATAATCAATAGGTTCCGATAGCTTTATCCAATCTTCGTCGCTTAGGGCGGAGAGTTTTGCCGGGGAGAAAATGTTTTTCAGGTCGTCAATGGCCCTTCGGCTCCGCTCAGGGACCGGTTCGGAGATCTCTTGATGCTCCGGCGGCAATGCGCCTGGGCTGACAATTGTTTGGACCGGGCGGTTATTGAAGGTGGCGCCGCCGGAGTCTTCGGAAGCGAAGACGGCGGTCATCAGAGGCTCGCCCGGCTCCTCAAGCAACGAAGCCAAAGTGTCATGAACGAACCTGTAGTGCTGATTATCCTCGAAAAAAGCGTCGAAAACCTCGACCACTTCGCCCTCTTTCGGCTCCAGCTTCTGCTTAAGGAAAGTCGGCAAGTCCACCTTCCCGACGAAACATATTCCTTGGGAATCCTTCTTGTCGGCGGACGGAAGGTCGGCGATGTGGGCGATCTGCCTGACTTCCGGCTTCGTCAGATGCCCGATAGGGAAGAGAGCGTTACCGAGTTGCTCCTGGGTGAGCTGGCAAAGGAAATAGCTCTGGTCTTTGTTCGGGTCGGTCCCCTCAAGGATCCTCCACTGGGGCAATCCGTTGATAATGACCTGTTTCCCCTCGCTATCCAGCAGCGGAGCCCTACGGCAATAATGGCCCGTCGCCACCATGTCGGCCCCAAGCCTTTGGGCTGCCTCATAAAAGGCATCGAACTTTATCTCCCGGTTGCAGAGCACGTCAGGATTCGGGGTGCGCCCCGCGGAATATTCATTGAACATGTAGTCCACGACCCGCTGGCGATATTCCTTTGACAGATCGACGAAATAGAAGGGGATTCCGATCTTCCGCGCCACAAGCTCGGCCACGAAGCGGTCTTCCTCCCACTCGCAGTCGCCATGGAGCGTGGCGTCAGCGTCATGCCAGTTCTGCATGAACATCCCGAACACATCGTAGCCTTCCCGCTTCAGCAGCAGGGCGGCAACACTGGAGTCAACTCCACCTGAAAGACCTACGCAAACCTTCATAATCACTGCAAAGATACTTAATCGCTGGATTTTGGACAATTATTGTTATCTTTGAGAACACCAGAACTTTAAGCCAGTCATGAAGAAAGTCAGACTCGCGATCAATTACGATGAATATTCGTCAATAGAAGAAATGGATCCAAAGGACCAGGCTTTGGTCCGGGAGGCCATTGAAGCCCAGAAAGGATCTTACGCTCCATATTCCAGATTCAATGTCGGCGCGGCCGTACTGCTGGAAGATGGAACGGTGGTAAGGGGTTCGAATCAGGAAAACGCCGCCTATCCTTCCGGATTATGCGCTGAGCGGACCGCCATGTTTGCCGCCGGAGCCAATCATCCCGGGAAAGCCATGGTTTCCCTGGCGATAGTCGGAGGCTTCGGACATTCTGTCTCTCCGACCCCATGCTCCCCGTGCGGCGCTTGCCGCCAGGTGATGGCCGAATATCAGACTCTTGGCGGGAAGCCGTTGAGTGTCATTATGTTCGGAACTGAAAAGGCTTGGAAATTCGCCAAGGTAGACGATATCCTTCCATTCATTTTTGACAGTTTCAACGAAAAGTAGTATATTCGCGTAGGGAAAGTCGTATGCGACCAGCTCCCTCTGAATCCCCCCAGGGCCGGAAGGCAGCAAGGGTAGGAGGTCGTAGCGGTGCGACATGCGTAGCTTTCCCTTTTTTTGTGCCCTTTTCTCAGCCCATAACCACATCCAGGACCATCATCAGGGCGAAGCCGATGGCGAATCCTATCGTGCTGAAATTCGAGTGTTCGCCCTGGGAGGCCTCCGGAATCAATTCCTCAATGACGACATAGAGCATCGCGCCTGCGGCGAAAGGAAGGAGGTAAGGCATTGTGGCAGTCGCCACCGAGGCAAGCAACAAGACCAAAGCGCCCCCTACAGGCTCCACGATACCGCTCATACTGCCTATCAGGAATGATTTCCATCGGCTGTTCCCGGCCGCTCTCAACGGCATTGATATGATCGCTCCCTCGGGCACGTTCTGGATGGCTATACCCAGGGATAGGGCGATAGCCCCGGCCATGCTGAAATCGGAGGTCAAGGCTCCGGCGACAGCCACACCGACGGCCATTCCTTCGGGAAAGTTATGGATCGTCACGGCCAAAGCGAGCATTGTCGTCTTTGAAAGCTTGCTCTTGGGCCCTTCTTGACCACCCATCGGATGAATATGCGGGGTGATATAGTCGATGAGCAGCAGGAACGCGAATCCAGCCAGGAGACCTATCGTGACCGGCACGATGGCGGTTTTCCCTTCCCCCATCTCGAGGGCGGGTATGATCAAAGACCACACGGAAGCGGCCACCATAACTCCTGAAGCGAAGCCCAAAAGGGATTTCTGGAGCCTCTGTGGCATGTCCTTCCTCATGAAAAACACAAAGGCTGACCCGAGGGCGGTGCCGAGGAAAGGAATCAGCAGGGCGGCAAGCACGGGACTCATGTCAGTTCTCCTCCTCCTTTTCTTCAGGGTTTAGATATTCATTCATTTCCTTCATGTAGTCGAAATAGCCGTAAGTGAACACTTCGTCGTAGTCACGGATATTGTTGACCTTCCATTCGCCATCTTCATTGAATAACTCGAGCCACATTGTCTGCGGCTTGTCTCCCGGCCAATTGACAAAGCGGACGAATACGCTGGCTCGCTCCTCCGCGACGTCTTCCACCTCGATCTTCTGTATCTTTATGTCCGGAGATGGATCCTGGCTGAAAGTCCAATAGTCATGGTCGAAGAAACGGATCCCGTCCTGGCCCTCGTCTTTCCGCATCACTTCGGTAACGGTCCACTGCCAAAGGCCGGTGGTGTACTTCTTCTCGAACGCTTCAGGAGTGTGGTTGCCTTCTCCTCCAGCGTTGCGAAGGGCCATATCCTTGAATATCTGGTATATACGGTCTATCACGGCACGTTCCGCCTCAATCTCATCCTGTCCTCGGCCATCGGCGCCAAGACCATCAGGGTTCCCGAACATGGTTATCGCGTTCCTCAAGGCTATCACCCCCTCTATCAACTGGCGGTTATAGCTTTCGATGACGCTCGGGTTAGTCTTCTTGAGCGGTCCGTTGATCAGATCGACAAGATCGGATGTCGAGTAGATCTCGACCAGGGCGTGGTTTAAGAGCATTCCTGTCGCGAGATCAGTCAGGTCCTCTCTCTCGGCGAATTCCTGCTGTCCCAGGCAGTTATTGAGGTTGTCCGGGGTCAGGACGAGGATCTCGGCAAGACCTTCCAAATCGCTGCTGACGGCGAGGAAGTTCATGCCCTGTTTCCTGACGTACTGGACGTTATTGCCGAATCCGGCTCCCAGGAAGGGGGAGTCGTCAGCCTGGGCGCTTGGCTGGAGGGTGTAGGCTCCGGCTTTGTCGGGAACTTTCTCAAGGGTGAGCTCAAGGTAATCCCCGGCTGAATTCTCGCCGGTCATGTAAACGATGGTTCCCATCCGGATCTCCTGGACGGTGTAAAGGGTCTCTCCGTTGAAAAACTTGTTACCCTTCTGTATGGTCTGAGCACCGGTCGGAATCGCCAGT
>JAEEGL010114231.1_pt1 | contig 42606 bp, 36 predicted proteins | sample 9134231 | NCBI WGS metagenome assembly JAEEGL01 (sample SAMN16246548, study PRJNA631951) | gut metagenome | biome: gut microbiome; feature: rumen; material: fiber-attached | host: Bos | place: Iran: Karaj | collected 2018-10 | reverse complement strand
TCTTAATAATAGCATATAAGTCATAGTTAGAATTCATCTTCATAACATGTACTTCCATTAAATCTAAACTTAATCCATATACATCTTTAAGTTCTTCTTCATCAATAGGTTCCATATCTTTAAGTTCTGTTTCAATAATCTCTTTAGTTTTATCTACATTTAATTCAGAGACATTTTTTCCACATCCAGTTGCAAATAATAGTACAAATACTGTTAATATAATAAATAGTTTTTTCATGTTAATCCTCCTTTAATGCATGTGTTTTTATATAATTCTTTAAAGTTCTAAATCCAGTCCCTGTAAAATGGAATTTATCACTAGTAAAGTAATTATCATTGGCGTATCCATCTTCACCCTTTAATACTTCTTGTGCATCTAAATATTTTAAATTATGTTTAGATGCCATTTCAAGTATTAAAAAGTTATACTTATTAATTATATCTTGTTTAAACTCATTAATATTATATCCTTTTCTAATAGGATATAGACTCATTAATATAATTTTAGTATCAGGGCTTATTTCTTTAATCCTCTCAATCAAAGCATTAGCCTTATCTAAGAATACTTCTTCAGTAATCCAATTAGTACTAAAAGTACCAAAGCTTATAACCATGATTTCTGGTTTATATTCTTCTACTGCTTCTAGTAGTTTCATCTTTTTACTAGTTCCATATATATTAATTGCCGTTGTATGCATAGATTCTGAAGTTAAGCAAGGAAGAGCCCAAGCTTTACCACTCTTAATAAGTCCACTTCCATACATATTCATGATATTAGAGTCACCTACTATTACTAATTTATTAAAGTAATCATCTCCAGCATCTCCAGTATCTTTTAGTTTAACTTCATCATACCATCCATCTAGAGTATAGTCTTTAATAGACATCTGAGTAGGTTTTAATCTTTCTACTTTTACTTGTCTAACTTCTTTAGTTTTATTACCAGATGAATCAGATACTTCATATATTACTTCATAGTCTCCTAAAGTATGAATATCTATATTATTAGTAACTTCTACTTTATCTGTTACATCTCCATCCAGTTTATCTTCTGCTTTATATCCAGGTTCTTTATATTCAGTATCAATTGTTATACTTAAAGATTTATCACCCTCTAATATAAGTTCTGGTCCTGATAAATCAGATACAGTTACTTTTCTTACTTTCTTTACTTTATAAAGAAGAAAAGAATAACTATAAGTTATTTTATAATTACCTATACTATCACTAACATTACTTACTACTTTAACTTTATCAGTAATATCTTTATTAAAGATCTTCCCTATGTACCCTGGTTCACTATAATGTTCTCCATAATCTAAGGACATACTATTATTACCAATAAGTTTAATGTTAATGAAGAATAATGGTGATAATAATATAAATATAAAACCTAAAAAGATAGAGCTTAATATTATTACCCCTTTAATTTTTAGTCTTCTTCTTCTCACAATTACCTCGCTGTTATTTAATACTTACTATACCTAAATCATCATCTATAGTAAGGATGTTATATAAGAATAATACATTTTTAATATTATTGTTATTTATATAATCACTTATACTTAAATTATAATACCTTGGGTCAATAATATAAACATATTTATAATTCTTTCCAATAAAAGGAACAAAGGCATTAGCATAACTATCCTTTATTATTAATAAAGAATCATTACTTTTATTATCTAAATTTTCTATTTTAATTAATGAATGATTATTATCTAAGAAGAAAGAATATTTATCTTTCTTATCTAAATAATCATAATTATATAAACTATCAGTATAAGTATTATTATCTTCATAATATACTTTATACTTAGTATCATCTACTATCTTTTCTATATAGTCATATTTTAAAGAATTATCTAATACTTTAGAATAAAGTGTTCCATAGAATTTATCATTTACTATTTCATAGTCATATTTATTAGGTTTAATACCTAATACTTCTGAATATTCTAGGTAAGCTTGATAAGCTCCTCTAGTAGTCCAATGATGATCAGTTCCATAGTATAAATAATCATTTTTATTACTATTAAATTTATCTCTTACATCTATAAAAGTAACATTTAGATTATCTTTAAAATAATCCATAGTAAGACCTTCATCATAACAAGTATTATATTTAGATATATTATCCTTATATATGTAGATAGACGTAGGTACTAGCATAAAGTAAAAATCAGCATTTGTATTATCTTTTAATCTATTTACTCTTTTAATAATAACATCATTATTTATAGGTTCTTTATATTCTTGATATAATTTATTATCTTTTCCATAGTAAATATCACTTTGTTTATATACGCCCATTATTCTATTAACTTTATTATTAAAGCTTAATAGAGATTCTCTCATAGTAAAATGATCAGAGACATAGTTCTCTAATTCACTCATGTATTTACCATTTAATACACTTTCTATTGTAATAGTAGGAAACCTAGTTAAATATCTATTCTCATTAAAAGAGAACTCTATCTTAGGTGATATTATAAATACAAGTAACATACCTATTACAATAATTGAAATAATAACTCCAATAACTTTCTTCATACTATCACCTAAAACCTAAAGTATAAGAATGGGTTATAAGAATCACTTAATAACTGACTTATGCATAATATAAATAAGAATATATATAAGATAACAGTAATTATATTAATGATCTTACCCTTCTTAATCTTATCAACAAATGGAATAGATAGAATAATACCACTTATTAAGAATACAAAGTAATTCTTTATATAAAAGATAAATTCTTTATCTATTATATTTCTATTAATAAATAATTTAGGTAAATAACTAGTTAATAGATTTAAGTCTTCACTAAAGAATATTAACCAACCTATTAATATTAGAAATATACTATAAATATGTTGTAATACTTTAGGCAACTTCTCTATATATTTACCAGTAAATAATTTCTCTATTATAAGAATTATTCCAAAATAAATACCCCATATTATGTAGTTCCAACTAGCACCATGCCAAATACCTGTTAATATCCAAACAGTCATTATATTTAAAAGCCATCTAAATTTATTTACTCTATTACCTCCTAATGGTATATAGATATAATCTCTAAACCAACTAGAAAGAGTAATATGCCATCTTCTCCAGAAATCAGTAATACTTGTAGAAATATAAGGATAATTAAAATTACTTGGATAATTAAAGCCTAACATTTTACCTATTCCAATTGCCATTATTGAGTATCCATTAAAGTCAAAATATATTTGAATAGCAAATGCTATTAAGCCTAACCAGGCAGTTAGTAATGATATATTACTTACATTAGCTATTATTAATGAATGTAAATAACCTACGTTATTAGCAATTAATACTTTTAAAAATAAACCCGTTAAGAATGAGAATAATCCATTTGAAAAAGAATCAAAGTTTATTTCTCTTTTCTTAAGTTCTTTTTCTACATCTTCATATCTTACAATAGGTCCTGCTACTAATTGAGGAAACATTGATACATAAGTTAAGAACCTTAAGAAGTTCTTCTCTACTTTAACTTTATTTCTATAAACATCAATGGTATAACTTAAAGTCTGAAATATATAAAAACTAATTCCTAAAGGAAGCAATATATTTAGACTATTTATATGTAAACCAATATTATTAAGATTATCAATTATAAAATTAGTATATTTAAAGAATCCTAATAATACTATATTTAGAATAATACATATTACAAGTATTACCTTTTTCTTATTCTTATTAATTAGTAAACCACTTATATAATTAATAAGTGCTACTAATATTAACAGTAATATATATTTAGGTTCTCCCCAAGCATAAAAGATTAAACTAAATATTAATAATATATAATTTTTATACTTAAAAGGTACTATATAATATAGCAATAAAAAAATAGGAAGAAATATAAATATAAAGAATAAACTACTGAAAAGCATAAGTCCTCCTATATAAATCTATGTTTATTATAACATAAAAAGAACTATTAATTCTTATAGTTCTTTTTCATATTTATTACATAAATCAATTATATAATCTTTTCTAATTAGATAATTTAACCACTCTTTAGGAATAGAGTCATATCCATAGATTACTCCACTCATAGAACCAGTTATAGCACCTATTGTATCAGTATCATTTCCCAAATTAATTGAGCCAATAATTGATTCTCTATAGGAATTAGATTTTAATAATACCCATAAAGATGCTTCTAAAGTATCTACTACATATCCAGTTGATCTAATATCATCAATAAATAAAGTATTTAAGTCATCTTTTAATACCCTTTTATATATAAATAATGATTCATTGCTAAACATTGAATAATCTTCTTCTCTTAGCTCTTTATAAGCTTCATTCTTATCTTTACCATTAAGTAGTTTAATTACAAATAAAGTATATATATAACAGCCTAGTATTGATACTTCATGCCTATGTGTTAATGAAGAGATGCTCTTAACTAAATCATAGATTTCTTTATTATTTAGTTTTTTTGAGTAACAATAATATGCTACTGGATACATTCTCATTAAAGAGCCATTACCATTAGAGTCTATTGCATCTAATCCTGACTCTAAGGCACTAGTATTTCCATTATAGTACTGTTTTATTGCTGTTAAACATGTTCTACCGACTCCAATAGGTTTTCCATCTGCAGTATACTTACCATTATTTAACCAGCTTATAAAGTTATGCATAATATCATCATAATCCCATTTTTTGCTATTTATATAAGAGTCCATTGTTGCTATGGTCATAGATGTATCATCAGACCAAGTACCTTTATTCCCTCTTAGGCTATCCATCATCTTAGTAACTGGTTTTTCTAATAATCTACCTCTACTATGACCTTCTATTGGTACTCCCATTACATCTCCAATAGCGTGACCAATTATTCCATCAATTATCTTAGACATATTATCACTTCCATTCTAATTATAACATATTAAAAAAGACACATCTTGTGTCTTATTTTAAATCAAATACGCATTTATCAGCTTTATGTGATATATCAATTGCTTGTTTATAGTTAAATCTGTATTCTTCTGGCTTACCATCACTTTCAAAATAATAATAGCCTGTTAGTTCTTCGTTAGGTTTTATTACTTCGTCAGATAATTGCTTATCAAGTGATATATCAAAGGAAGGAGCTTTTTTCTCTCCGTTAGAAACATTAACTAAAGAAACATTCATAATGCTAGATTCATAATCCTCGTCTGAAGTATTCTTAATAGTAACTTTAACCTTTATATATTTTTTCGTTTCCTCTCCAAAAAGGCTTTTTTCTTCTACTGATTCAGCAGATAATACCTTTATATCTATATTGTCAAAATAATTGTGGCAAACAGTATTTAGTTTTTTAATAGTATTACTTGTATTAAAGGCAAATAGATAAAATCCTCCAGCTAATACGATAGCAATTATTTTAAGAACTAAGTATTTATCTTTTTCTTCAACTTCTTCCTCTTCATTCATCTTGCTAAGTTTGTATAAAGAATAAATAATACCTCCCCATTCAATAATAGCAAACAAAATTATTACCATAGTTGGCTTTGTCATAGTATCAAATATCGCATGGATAATAATACCTATTAATAATCCATAGTATGGATAATACTTTTTCTTTTCATCACTTTTAGCAAGAATCATGCCCCATATAGGAAACAACATTAAGAATGGATGCCCCGGAAGAATTGTTCTAAATAACATGTCCTTACTTGTTAAAGCATTACCAAAATAAGCATAGTTCTCAATAGTTGAAAATCCCATTCCAATTAATAAACCATTTAATAAAATTGATTTATTAGTTTTTGGTTTAGATAGCTTCAATACAATGAATTTAGATACTTCTTCAACTAGTCCAGCAAATACTAAGAAATAGAAGAAACTCTTTCCCATATTTCCTATAGCTGATAAAGTAGGCATTAATACGCCAAATAAACGACCTAAAGCAAGAGCTAAATAGATTACTAAAAATCCCCAAAATAAAAAGTTAACAATTGTTTTACCCCAATTTTTTATCTTAATTTTAAAGATAAATAAAAGGATGAATAGAATAATTACTGGAATAAATCCTAATAAAATCTGTATCATATAATCACCTCAATTATAATTGTAGCATAAAAAACAAAGCGATCCTAGTCTTTCGACTAGGATCTTCAGGGGGTTTTGGTTGAATCGCTATAACATTTTAGATCGTTATAGCTGGAAGAATGTATTATCTACACTCCTCGTATCTTAATAATATAATAAGAAAATAAAAAAGTCAATTTACATTTAATTGACTTTTTAACTGTCTAATATTTCAGATAAAAGATCTTGTTTTAACTTATCTTTATCGTACTTAGAGTCTTCTAAATATTCTAGGGAATCTTCTCTAGCATTAAGTAAAAGATCATAATCTTTTCTAATACTTGCTATCTTAAATTCCATATCTCCAGACTGTTTAGTACCAAATAAGTCTCCGCTTCCTCTTAGTTTGAAATCTTCTTCTGATATTTTAAATCCATCATTAGTACTTTCCATAATATCTAGTCTTTTAGTATCAGAGTCAGATATTAATATACAGTATGATTGTTTATCACTTCTACCAACACGACCTCTTAACTGATGTAATGTAGATAATCCAAATCTATTGGCATCAAATATTACCATCATCGTAGCATTAGGTACATCTACTCCTACTTCAATTACCGTTGTAGATATTAAGATATTAATCTTTTTATTACTGAACTCTTTCATAATTAAATCTTTTTGTAGACTTGGCATTTTACCATGGACTAGTCCAACATTGTACTTTTTACCAAATGCTAGATTTAACTTATCTCTTAGTTCATTTACATTAGTCATATCTTGTGGAGTATTTTCTCCTTCTTCTATAAGAGGGGATATTACATAGATTTGATGACCTAGCTTTAATTCATCATACATGCTTTGTAATACATCTTTGATTTCATCTTTAGTCTTTACTGTTGTTTTAATTGGAAGTCTTCCTTTAGGCATTTCTTTTATTATAGAAATATCCATATCTCCATAAATAATTAAAGCATATGTTCTAGGTATAGGTGTTGCACTCATATATAGAACGTCTGGTGTAATACCTTTATTCTTTAATAATAATCTTTGGTTTACTCCAAAACGATGTTGTTCATCAGTTACTACAAGTCCTAGATTCTTATATTTTACATTTTCTTGTATTAAAGCATGAGTTCCAATAATAATATCTATTTTACCAGTCTCTAAATCCTCATAAATCTCTGTTTTCTCATCTTTAGGTGTGCTACCAGTTAAGAGTCTAATTCTTAGCCCAGTCCCCCTTAAAATATGTCTAACGCTTTCATAGTGTTGCTTTGCTAGTATTTCGGTTGGTGCCATTAATGCGCTTTGATAACCTGCTAGTTTATTAGCATACATAGCAATGATAGAGACAATAGTCTTACCACTACCAACATCTCCTTCAACTAGTCTATTCATTCTTTTAGAACTAGTCATATCTTTTAATATTTCATTTGTTACTTTAATTTGATCCCCTGTTAGTTCAAATGGTAATCCTTTAATAAATTCTTCTATCTTTGATTCATCTATTTCTCTTTTAATACCATCTTTTTTAGTATTATTTTGTTTTAAATAATTAATCTTAAACATAAATCCAAATAATTCTTCATATTTAAGTCTTTGGGATGCGTCATTTACTTTATCCATACTTGGTGGATTATGTACAATATTTAATACTGTTTTCTTATTAGAAAAGTTATACTTCTTAATTAAATAATCTGGTATCTTATCTTCTATATCATTACCATAATCAAGTAGAGCCTGGTTAACAAAAGAATTAATACTCTTACTATTAAGTCCTTGAGTTGTATGATATATAGGTTCAATCTTACCTTCTTTAGATAATGATCCAAATTTTATATCAGATGCTGTTATAATATTTTTAGATTTATCTATTTTACCAATAACAATAATAGTCGTTCCAATAGTAAGTTTACTCTTTAAGAAGGCTCTATTAAAAATAGATACTCCATATACATTACTTCCAGATACTAATCTAAAGTTTAATTTATTTAAACCACCCTTAAATCTTAATAATATAGGCAAGCTTTCTATCTTACCATCTATTATTACTTTATCCCCATCTTGTACTGAATTTACATCGGTACTAATTAATACATCATACCTAAAAGGATAATGATTTACTAGATCATCTACAGTATTAATTCCTATTTTATTTAATAAGGCCAAGGATTTAGGGCCAACACCTTTAACTTTACCTACGGGTACCATAACTCCACATCCTTTTCATGGCATATTATACCATAAAATAGGTATTTTTAAAATATAATTTTTTTTCGTATTTTTTATTGACAAAGGTACTACTTTTGGGTAGTATATAAATCACCAATTCACTTAAAGGCGAATTGGTGCTAGTATCACACTAGCCAACCCCTTTTTATTCTTTTTAGGAGGCTACCTCTTCAGGGGGTGTAGCCTCTTGGGTGAAAACAAAAGAGATGCAAACGCATCTCTTTTTTATTTTTTATTAACTATTTCTTTTTTAGAACAGTATGTTCCATACACCACTTAGTAATCATTGATAGAACTACTGTTAAGATTAATGTTGGAATATATACTTTCCAGAATCCATAAATAGTTTCTTGTGTGTTTTGTCCAAGTATTCTAATAACAAGAATAGCAATTGGATAGTGTAACATGTAGATATATAGAGAAATACCACCTAAGTATTCTAAAATACCATGAGTAACACTATTATTTAATGCTTTAGATAAATAGTCTTCGTTTAGTAAAGATAGAACGATTACTACGATACATAATAAAGCAACTGTCCATCTTTCTAAGTTGAAGTATGTTGGTTGGTAAATAATATACCAAGCAAGTAATACTGTACAAACTAAGTTTAAGCATGTTAATAATACTTTGTTTAATTTCTTCTTAGATAAAGCTTCAATTAAGTAGTATGCAATTACACCAATTAACATACCGATTCCAACGAAGATAAATCCGTTGTTGAATCCAAGTGTTGCTGTAGTAGCACCAGCGTTACCACCCATACCATTTGTTGAAGCAGTTTGAAAACCAAATGTGCTCCATGCAGTTTGAGCAGCACGAGTTCCAGTGAAACTCCACCAACCAGCAAAGAAGATTGCTCCGAATGGTGCAATAATTCCGCTGAATAAGTCTTCATTCTTGCATAGACCCCAATAAATGAAGTAACCAAGAATAATAATAGCAGATATGAACCATAATACACCGTTAGTGTTGAAGAACTGACCACCAGCACTTCTTAAACCAACTGAATGGAATCCTAAGAATTCCCAAATACTATTAATGATCATTGTACAATATTCTTGTACGCCATAATCAGGATAATAGAATGGTGTAGAAATAATAACACCTAGAATATAGCCTAAAATTAAAACTGGTAATAAAGCTTTAACTCTAGCCCAAGTGTATTCCCAAGCTCTACTTGATGCACTCCTTTCTGTGTATTCTTTATCTTTAGCTAACTTCTTATAGTGTTTTACTAAGAAATATCCAGCAGTAATTGTGAATAATAGTAAAACTTCTGAAGCACCAAAGAACCAGTTAGATGTTTCCATCCAATAACCGTTAGATCCATTACAAGCTCTTGCAATAATCCAACCAAGATGGAATCCAACTATTGCGATAGAACAAAATACACGCCAAAATTCTATTGCAACATTTCTTGTTGATTTTGCTTTTGTTTCCATTAAAGCACTCCTTCCCAAGTAGTATCCTACTTTAATTATATTATAAGTTAAAGAATATTATTTTTCAATAAAAAAGCACTATTCTGTAGTAGTGCTTTCTTCTTTAACTTCTTCTTCGTTAGTTACCTTTTGTAATCTTTCATAATATTTATAACGATTTATAGCATTTTGTTTATTAATTTCTAGTAATTCTTCAGCATGTTCAGGATTAATAGTTTTTAACATTCTATATCTATCTTCACCTTCTACGAATTCACGATATTTATCGAAATCAGCTTTAGATTCTAGAACAAACTTACCATCACTTGGATTTCTATGGAATAATGGGAAATAGCCTACTTCTGTAGCCATCTTTTCTTCTAAGATAGAATTTTCCATTCCCTTTAATATTCCATGAGATATACAAGGAGCATACGCAATTATTAGAGATGGTCCTTTATGAGCTTCAGCTTCTGTAAGTACTTTTATAGCTTGTTGCATATTAGCGCCAAGTGATATAGCACCTACATAAACATGTGGATAAGTAATAGCAATAGCAGTTAAATCTTTTTTAGCTATCTTCTTACCATCAGCAGCGAACTTAGCAATAGCACCAGTTCTACTTGATTTAGAAGCTTGACCTCCAGTATTTGAATATACTTCAGTATCAAGTACTAAAATATTAACATCTTGGTTATTAGCAAGAACATGGTCTATTCCTCCGTAACCAATATCATATGCCCATCCATCTCCACCGATTATCCAGAATGATTTCTTCTTAATGAAATCTTTTAAGTCTTTTAATCCAGGAATACGATCTAAATCAACAGTTTCATATAATTTATTACCTGTTTCAATAGTAATATCTTTTAAGTAATTATTATATGGTTCTATTTCATTCTTTGGAACTAAATATAAATTCTTTTCTATTAAAGTCTTTATATTCTCTTTCATAGTCATATCAGCTATAGAGAATCCAAATCCAAATTCAGCATTATCTTCAAATAATGAGTTAGCCCAAGGAACTGAGTACGGCATAGATGGTGCAGGTGCTCCATAAATAGATGAACATCCAGTAGCATTACTAATTACCATATTAGATCCAAATAATTGAGTTAACAACTTAATATATGGAGTTTCTCCACATCCAGCACAAGCTCCACTAAATTCAAATCTTGGCTTCTTAAATTGACTACCCTTAATAGTAGCTTTATTTAATACATCTTTTTCAGATACATTATTGTATAAGTATTCCCAAGCTTCTACTCTATCATTCTCATCCATATTTAAGTTTTCCATGATAAGAGCTTTTTCTCCCTTTAGACCAGGGCACACATTTACACAAGACCCACATCCAGTACAGTCTTTAGTGCTAATTCCAATAGTGAAGTATAATTCTTCATCAGGTATATTAGCTTGTTTGCACATCTTCTTTACTGATTCTGGTGCTTTATCTAATTCTTCTTTATTTAATAAGAATGGTCTAATTGCGCCATGTGGACATGCTACTGAGCATTGATTACACATAATACATTTACTCATATCCCATTTAGGAGCAATATCTGTAATAGCACGTTTTTCTAATTTAGATGTTCCACCAACAAATACTCCATCTTCCATATCTTTGAAGGCACTTACTGGTAGATTATCACCTAATCTATGATCCATCATGTTATAAATAGATTTTTCCATTTCTGGATCACTAATCTTTTCAACAGTTAACTCTTCTAAGTTTAATTCTTTTAGATCAGTTTCTACTTTCTCTAAAGCTTCTATATTCTTTTCTGCTATATTATTACCTTTTTTATCAAACTTCTTATGAATACTTTCAATCATTTTTGTTTTAGCAAAGTCATAATCTAATAACTTAGTAGCTTTAAATATAGCAATTTCCATAATAGCACTAATCTTTTTACCTAGTCCTACACTTGTTGCAATTGATTCAGCATCAATATAGAATACTTTAACTTCTCTATCTTTAAGAATCTTTTTATCTCTATTAGATAATAATTTATTTAATCCTTCTACATCACTTGTAGTATTAATAATAAATATTCCATGTTTTTTAATATTATTTAACATTTCATATTTCTTTAAATAACTTTCTTTAGTTAAAATTACTACATCTGCTGTATCTATATAATAACTACTTCTAATAGGACTTTGTCCAAATCTTAAGTGTCCAATTGTTACTCCTCCACTCTTCTTTGAGTCATATTGGAAATAACCTTGAACATAAGCTCTTGTATATTCACCAGTAATCTTCATGATATCCTTACCAGCAGTAACCATACCATCTGATCCATATCCATATACCATGAATGATACATTATTATTCTTTAGGTGTAATTCTTCATAAGGTAAACTTCTATTAGTAACATCATCTTCTATACCAATAGTAAATCCTGTAAATTTATCTCTATTATCTAAGAAATCGTATACTGCTCTAATCATACCTGGAGTAGTATTTTTACTAGATAAACCATATCTACCACCAATTACATCAATACGTTTATTAGCAGTCTTTAATACAGAAGATACATCTAAGAATAATGGTTCTCCAATTGAACCAGCTTCTTTAGTTCTATCTAGTACTGCTATTTCTTTTACAGATTCAGGTAATACTGATAAGAAATGTTTTGCACTGAATGGTCTATATAGATGTACTTCTATTAAACCTACATCGTATCCATCTTGATTTAGTGTATCAATAGTTTCTTTAATAGTTTCACATACAGAACCCATTGCTACGATTACACGTCTAGCACTAGGTGATCCATAGTAATTAAATGGTTTATACATTCTACCAGTTATATTACTAATTTCATTCATATAGCTTTCTACGATATCAGGTAAAGCATCATAATATCTATTTCTACTTTCTACAGCTTGGAAATAAATATCATCGTTTTCATTAGTACCACGAGTAGTAGGTTTATCAATATTCATTGCTCTACTTCTAAATTCTCTTATAGCACCCATGTCTAATAAATCTTTGACACTGTTCATGTCTATTACATCTATCTTAGATAGTTCATGACTTGTTCTAAATCCATCTTGGAAATTAATAAATGGAACTCTTCCTCTTATAGCAGATAAATAAGCAACATTTGTTAAATCCATTACTTCTTGTACTGAACTTGACGCAAGTATTGCAAATCCCGTTCCTCTTGTTGCATATATATCAGAGTGATCTCCAAATATTGATAAAGCATGCGTTGCTAAAGTTCTTGCAGCCACGTTAATAACGCAAGGTAACATTTCCCCTGCTATTTTATACATATTAGGAATCATTAATAAAAGTCCTTGACTGGCAGTATAAGTACTAGTTAAACATCCATTTAATAATGAACCATGTACCATACCTGCTGCGCCAGCTTCACTTTGCATCTCAACTACATTAACTGGATTACCAAAAAAGTTTAATTTACCAGTTTTACTCCAAGAATCAACACTTTCAGCCATTGGACTTGATGGAGTAATTGGGTATATTCCAGCTACTTCAGTAAATGAATAAGATACGTACGCACAAGCTTCATTTCCATCCATTATTTTTTGTTCCATAATACCTCCTATTATTCTCATTATAATTATAGAACAAAGTCAAAAAAAAAGATATGAAAATCATATCTTTTACATAAATCTTTGAATAGCTAATTTTTTAGCCTTATTACCTTTTTCTTTTTCCTGGTTTACTATATCCTTTAAGATTTCTCTTCTTTCTTCTTTAGGATCATTGTTAGATAATTGTCCTCTTACGATACCTCTAATTGCTACTACCATATTACCATTACATGGTACTATGTCACCATCATCTAGGTACCAAACTGCTTTATAAATATCTAAAACAGATGGAGTTACTACTCTATCTCCTACTTGTATCTTAGTAAATCTTAAGTATTCGTTAATATTGAACTCCTTATATAAACTAACATATTTATCTTTATTTTTCTTAAACCATTCTCTATCTTTTTCACGGAAGCCTAATTTCTTCATATAGTTAGTTAAATCTTCGTGGCTTACATAATAATCATTAATAAAGTCCATATCTTCTATTTCTCCTCTTAGATATGCACTAAGATCTTCACTAAACTGAAGCCAGTCCTCATATACAAACTCTTGTTTATTGAAAAGTTTCATATAGGCTCTTTTCATAGTTTCTTCCCTAATAATCATTTCAACATTAGTCATTTTCTATCCCTTTCTTTCTATCTTGCTTTATATATACGATATTCTTTTCCATCTTCTAGTGGTCCTTTACCAAAGCTAGATAATACTGGATATTTCTCTGTACTATTTTCTTCATTAGTACGTAGTCTTTCTATCTTCTCTAACATCTTCTCATTAGATAAGTATTCTAAACCGGTATCATTACGATAATAATCTCTTACTAGTAAGCGAATTAATTCATCAGTAGCAGGAATATCAGCACATCTTAATGTTTCTTCTGCTCTATCCATTACTTCTAATTCAACTGGTACAATCTTATAGTAAGCTGAAATATTATCCTCTCTTGTTTTAACTACTAGTCTATATCCTTGTTTAATTGCTTCTTTGTTGCTATTAAACCAAATCATAACTCTTTGTGGTTTAGGTACTACATCATTATTAAATTCTTTATCGGCCATAATATTCTCCCTTTTGTACGGCGCTTATTATATCAAAAACTTTTATTAATGTCAAATTTAAAAGATAGGATGATATCCTATCTTTATTTGGTTAATGTTTTACCTTTCTTTTCTTTATTTTTTCTTCTTTTCTCTCCTTGAACATTAAAGAATCCATTTACTAATTTTCTCATATCATCAGTAACAAGACCTGTTTCTTTTCTTAGAGCTCTTATTTGATGATCGTGTTTTTCCTTTTCATATAATTTATTATATATGGCTCTTTCAGATAACCTAAATTCTTTAATGGTCTTTAAAAGATCTCTTTCCTCTAGGTCTTTTGTACATTCAAGGATTCTTCCTGAATTAGCTAAGCTATATAATAAAGAAGCCTTATTATGAAGATCTACATCATTTATATCAATAGGTCCACATACATAATCAGCAACCATATTTACATAATCATCAGGAATACTATATGAATTATCAACTATTTGTTCACATAGATTTGCATTTTCTATATATTCATCAATAGTATCATAGTAGAAATCCTCATCTTCAAGGACTACTTTAAAGCGCTCAGCAAAATCGCTTCCCCAATCGATATCTAAGTCATCAAACTTTTCAACAAATTTTGTTCTTTTACTAATATCATCACGAGTATAAATCTTAAATGCTTCAATATTCTTTTGTATAATATCGATTAATTCTTCAATAGTTAAGTCAGCATCATATGCTTCATTGAACCAATTAATCTTTCTTTGATATTCTTCTTTATTTTCATTTATCTCTTTAATAGCGTCTTCAAAATCTATAATTGACTTTTCTTTTTCATTGTATAAATAATCAATTAAATCATTTTTAAACTTTTCATCGTTAATCATTGATGTATATAAATCATTTAGTATTTCATAACGATCTTCAATAGATGAGCACTTTTCATCTACACGGTCAAAATACTCACCAGATAGTTTATCAAAGTCAGAAACAAATTTTTTAACAAATTCTTCTGCAGGTAATTCTTGTACTAGATAAGATAGATAATCGATTTTATCTAGTTGAGCTTCAAATGGAATAAATCCAATATGATTCTTAATAGCCCCTTTAATACGTTCATCAGTAAGATAATCATTTACTGGGTAATAATAAAGGTTTCCAATATCTAAATACTCATCTTCAAATTCACCATTAAATACTCCATCTTTATCATAAGAAACTAATGGCTGAAATCTATTAGCATAATTTAAGATATTGAATTCATCTAATAAGAAACTATAATCCTTTTTCTTTGATTTTACCTTATCTTTAATTGCTTTTTTAAATGTTTCATACATATTATAACCCCCTCTTTAAAAAAGCAGCTATATTATATCATATATATACTAAGCCGTCAAAAAAAGACACATTTCTGTGTCTTAATCTTTTGATACTATCCAGAATGTTGGAATGAAACGAAGTCCTTCATCTCCTCCAGCAACTGGTTTATTATGTACTTTACCATTAATTACTAATGAAGTAGAAGATCCTCCATCTAAGTTAGCGGCATTTACTGCTCCATACTTTTGCATAGTTTCTGTTAAGTAAACCATATCAGCACCAAGTATTCTCTTAGCATAATCTCTTCCATCCATTACTAGCATTAATACAGTACCATCAGCACGTTGTCCAATAGCACTTCTTGGAGCTGTTCCCCAGCCTCCATTACCTTTAACGAATGAAGCTTTACCATTTACAATTAAGAATGGTCCAAACTCTACTCCATCACGTACATTTAAGCTTTCAATCTTAGCATCACTACAACCTGGGCAAAGAACAAATTTATCATCTTTAGTGAATCCCATGAATCCGCCACCTACGGCAGCATCACTCCAATGTCCAACTTTCTTTCCATTACTATAAACGGTTCCGTGAGGTTGTTGTCCTCTTGAATTCCAGTCTGGATCATAGAATCCACCAGCATTCATAACAACAGGAGCACCAGTTTCTTTTGCTATTTCTTTAGTACTTTCTCCACGAGTACCTAAATACTTAGTAACAGCTATATGAACTTTAGAAGGGTCATATACTGCTACTAGATATCCACGGTAACCTGGGTCAGTTATATCAATAACCTTATATAAAGCATCTTCATCATGATCTAAAATAGCCTTTTCATATTCATTTGCATATACAGTAGAACTACGTCTTGTAGTTGTATCAATTAGATTAGTATCAGTCTCTTCATTAACTTCAACTACTATATTATTACTTTGTACTTCTTTAATAGTATCATCATTGTAAAAGCTTGTTGCTAAATATTGATGTGTCATAGTAGTCATAGCTGTAGTTACTAACCATTCTCTTGGAAAACTCCATGGTCCATATAATACAAATAAACCGCTACCCATCATAATAAGTCCACAAGTTAATAATACTAATAATGTCTTTTTAAATGCTATTTGTTTCTCAATTTTAGTTTTAACACGTTTTTCTTTTTTAGACATATTCACCATTACTTTCCTTTGTAGCTTCCATCTCCATTAAAGTCTAAATATGTTTGATATTTCTCTTCATATAAACTTTTTGATGTATTTGGATATGTTTCATTATAATTAGTCATTAAAGTATTATAATCTTTAATTTCATTAACTAATATATTATAAGCAGTCTCATATGTTAATACGAAACTAGCGCAATCACTGATAGCTTGTTTATCTTTATAAGTATGATTAATACATAAGTCTTTTAACTCAGCAGCATCTTCATCTATCTTATCCATAGAACTTATATAGTCATTTAAATAATTAACAAATTCTTCATGATATAGATCAATATCAGTTAATACACTAATACCTAATACTTTGTCTTCAAAGGTACCCTTCTTTTCATTATAAAGTTTAGCATTCTCTTCAAAGACACTATATTTAGTTAATATTATTTCTGTATTTTGCTTATCAATCATATTCTTATTATTTTGATCAGTAGCAATAAAAATAATAACACCTAATAGTATTAAAACGATTCCAAGAATCATACAATAAACTAATCTTTTATTTAATTTTTTATTCTCCATAAAAGCCACCTCGTAAATTTTATCACACTTAATAAAAACAGACAACCCTCGTAGTCTATTAATATTATATATTATTTTATTTAATAATGGTACCAAAAAAAGAAGAAAGTTTAGACTTTCTTCTTAGATCCTTCATAAAAGTTTCTTTGCATTGGAGTATTGTCAATATTTATAAATAAACACTCTGTTGATTCTAAACTAGGTAAACTTTCTAGATTAGAATTAGCAAAATATCCTTCACTTATTCTTCTAAGATTTGGTAATCTTCTAATTTTAGATCCTTTACATTCAAGTACTCTACTTACTTCTTCAAGTTTAGGTATTTCTTCTATTTCGGTTCTACCTAGATATAGACTCCATTTTACTAGTTTTAATTCTTTAAGACTCTTAATATTAGAAGCATAGAAATTAGCGTCTCCTCCAATAAAGGTTAAGTTATCCACGCTTTCTATGTCTGAATACTTAAATTCAGCATTTCCCCAAATCTTTTTAAGAGAATCTAACTGTTTTATTTTAGTACTATTGAAATTAGCATCTCCTCTAATTTCTTCTAAACTTGGTAAAGACTTCATTCTTGATTTTTCAAAATCAGCATCTCTTCCTACACATTTTAGGTTAGGAACACTATCAAGTTCAAAAGTAGTATCTAGATCCAAGTCTTTTCCAACTTGTTCTAAGCAACTTAAGTCTCTAATATCTGTTTCTCTAAGATTAAGAGAACCACCTACTGTTTTTAAACTATGTAAGTCTTCTATTAAAGAGTCATCAAATAAAAGGCTTTCTCCTACTTCTCTTAAATTAGGAATACTCTTTATCTCAGAGTTTCTAAAGTCTCCTCTATGTATGATTACTTCTAAGTTAGGAAGTACTTCTAATTCTTTATATCTACGTAGATTAGCATTAAAGCACATCTTGATATTATCTTTATTAGGAGTAGACTCATCTAAAGTCATAACAAACTCATCTTCTTTTAGATTATAATGCTCTCTAATTCTATTAATCATACTAGGAGATTCTTCAAGTACTCTCCATAACTCTTCTAACATAGAATTACTACTAGCATGAGCTTTATAATCAATTTTCTTTAAATCTAACATTAATTGATCTACATCAATATTATCTATATTATTATCAAGGATATCCTTTTTATAAGAAACAAGTCTTTTATTCCATTCTTCCTTTTCTAACCATTCTCTACCATTTTCAATATTAGTATTATTCTTTAAGAAAGATACTGCTACATCACGGTATTCTTCCTCTAATTCTTGATGAGAACCATTTCTATTACCTCTAACTTCATCTATAGAATTACCTATCATCTTAACAGCAATACGAGGTTTATTATCATTATCAATAAATACATAGAAATCTCCATCAGCTAATGATTTAGATGCTTCTGTTCTCGTACACCACTGAGTATTACTAATTAATGAAGATAAATTAATAGCATTCTTTATATATTCTTCATCGTTATTACTTTTTCCTTCAAACTTAATCCAACGGCCTTTTCCATAAGTATCTACATTATCAATTCTTATATGACTAGCATCGGCTACTTTTTTATTATTTATTTCTAAAGCAGCAAAGTATAAGTTAGGGAAACTAGTCTCTTCCCCGTGATTATAGATAGTATCTAATATTCCACGATTAAAAATCATAAGTCCATTTAAAGTACTATGTAAATTTCTTCTTTTAATAATAGTCTTATTACCATCATCTCTTTTATAAGCTTTGGTTAATGTTTCATTTAGCATTAAATATTTAAAAGCATCTTCATAATCAGAATTCTTTATAAGACTAACAGTATGTCTATATTCATCATATAATTGTTTAGAAAATCTACGAGCTATATCCTGTAAATATAAATCTTTATTTTCCACTAATCTATTAGCATCTTCTCCTCTATTAATTAAGGCATTAACAGTACTATTATAATATCTTAGTACTTCACAACAATTTGGATCAATTGCAAAGTCTTCTGGTTTCATATTATAAAGGTCTTCTAAGGATTTACTAATATTGTATTTAATTCGTTCATATTTATTAATACTAGGAAAATCATGTTTTTTACCAAAGACATCTCTACTTCTATAGTAGTTCTCTGCAAATATTTTTTCCCACTTAGATAGGTGCATTCCTTTTATATTATTTCTTACACTTAAAGTTAAGAATCTCTTGCTATCTAAATTCTTTTTAATAGCACCTAATACCATATTACCTAGTCTTAAGTTACTATCTAAATCTACTTCATAATTACTACTATATTCATCTACTAAGATATCAATAATAATTTCCGTATCAATAATACCAGAGTTAATTTCATCTTCAGTATACATACCAGCATACTCTAATAGATATTTTTCCCTAAGTTTAGGAAGTAATAATTCCATTCTATCTAAAAGCATATCTTTATATCTTAAGAAAGCTTCATTATCTTCATAGAAATGCAATATTTCATGTAAGTTTACTCTAAATAAATCATCCTCATTTTCATTTAGGTAAATAGTATCATTAACAGCATATCCACATATTTCTTCATCATTAAAGAACTCAGTCTTTAAACCAAGTCTTCTATTTAATGAGATAATTCTGTTTCTATATGCTTCTGTCATTTATAATCTTCTTTACCTCTTCTTTTGATTTACCCGAATCTAGTAACTTTTTAATCTGTTCTTGAGTTTTTAGATATTCATCTTTTTTATCTATCTCTATTCGAACAAGCTTACCATCATAACTTTTAACTGTTACGTATTCCATAAAGTTCACCTACACATTTTAATAAAACGTGATTATTTATCACGTTTTAAATCTTTTTCAGTTTCTTTTACGATATATATTGGTCTATTCTTAACTTCTGTATAAGTCATTGCTAAGTATTCACCAATAATACCCATGAATCCTAGAATTATACCACTTAAGAATGTCATTATAGTACTAAGTACTAATAATAAAGTTAGTGGATCATTCATAATTAATTTAACAATTATTACTACTAATAATACAAATGAAACAAATACTAAGAATGCTCCAATAAATGCTGGCCATAATAATAGTTTAGTACTATAACCAACAATACCATCTAATGCATAATAGAATAATTTCCAGAAATTCCATTTTGTAGTACCAGCAACACGCTCTTGGTTTTCATATTCTATCCATTTAGTATTAAAACCTACAAACGAATAAATTCCCTTAGAATATCTATTGTATTCAGCCATTTCTAAAACAGCATCAACCATTTGTCTAGTCATTAGACGATAGTCTCTTGCACCAGGTACCATTTCTACTATTGATAATTTATCAATAATAGCATAGAACCATTTAGTAAAAGTCTTTCTTAAGAAAGAATAACCTACTCTTGATGTAGATTTAGCAGCAACGCAATCATATTCATCAGATGCTTCTAATGTATCAAACATTTCTTCTAATAATTCTGGTGGATCTTGTAAATCAACGTCCATGGTTGTTACATAATCACCTGTACTAGCCTTTAAACCAGCATACATACCAGGTTCTTTGCCAAAATTACGAGACATAGATATATATCTAACTTTTTTATCTTTCTTAGCTAACCCTCTTAATATTTCTAAAGTCTTATCTTTAGAACCGTCATTAATGTAGATAAATTCAAAAGTAGCTTTGTCTTTCATCTTATCTACTATTTTATTCATTGCTTCATAATAAAGAGGAATAGATTCTTCTTCATTATAGCAAGGAACAACTATTGATATTTTTTTCATTAGTTCCCCTCCATACATCCATATAATAACATATTTTTTTAAAATATAAAAGAATAGGAAAAATCAAGTCACAAAAAAACATAGATTTCTCTATGTTATTTTTGTTTTTTCTTTTTGTCTTTTAGATATAAAGTATTAACTACTTTAATCTTCTTACCAATTCTTGTTTCGAATTTATATCTAACACCTTTTGGTAATTCTCTTTTAACTATACGCATAATTTCACCTACTTCTCAAACATCAATAATAATACATTATTTTTGCTCTTTTTTCAAGATATTTGATTTCTCCTTAGAACTTGGTCTTCTATAGTTACCTAGATTAATTAGCCATTGATTTGGTTCTTTAAACCCATTTTCAACTAATTTATCAGTATTTAATGCTCTGTTTTTAGACACATAATATGCTAACTCTGCATCTTCTACTTGATAATTTCTTCTATATACATTACGTATTATTTCTGCAAATTGTTTTTTTGTAACAGCACCTTTATCAGATACATTATATGTACCATATTTATCAGATAAAGATAATTCGATAATTCTAGCAGCTAGGTCTTTAACATTAATAGGGCTTACTATTTCTTCATCAGAAGCATAGATTTCATGACTACCACTATCAAGGATACTATCTATATAATCTTTTTCTCCTCCATAAATCATTCCTGGACGGATAATAAAGTGTTTAGGATTCTCCCTAGCAGCTTGTTCTCCACCTATTTTACATGCACCGTAAACAGATGCTGGTTCTAATCTATCATTTTCAGAGTTATATCCATCTTTCTTTCCAGAATATACTGCATCTGTAGATAAATATATAAACTTAGCTCCAACTAATTTAGAAGCATCCACAAGATTCTTGGTATATTTTACATTTTTTCTAAAGCAGTCTTCTTCTGTAAAGGAACTAAGCTCTGCTCTATCTATATCATTGTCTTCTTCTAAGTCAATAATTACATCAGGCTCATAAGCCATAACATATTCTTCTAATTTACTTTTATGATATAAATCTAGCTTATTATCGCTATAGAAAGCAAACTCTTTTACTTCACAATCAGATAATTGACTAACTAACTCTAGCCCTAACCCATTATTATTCCCTACAACTAAATATCTCATATCTCCTCTTTCTAACTCTCGTTTTTCTTTTTAAAAACAAATAATTTACTAATTACATAGTTTAATACAATTTGCATTACTTGGCAAATAATAGTAAATACTAAAACCCACTTATCTGAGTTTAATTCTAGTTTAGTAACAAATAGCCACATTATAAACATTTGAATTAACTGAGTAAATACTCTACCTCCAGTAAAGTTAATGAACTCTTTAACAATATTCTTAACTTTAGATTTAAATACAAATATTTTATTAGTAACATATGCAAATATAAGAGCTATAAACCAAGATACTATTTCAGCATACTGCAGTTCTAACCCATTAGTTTGATCAAATACAGTGTGTAGTAATAGTAACTTAGATCCTACTGCTACTAATGTAGTAAGTCCTCCTACTATTAAATAATTCCATAGTTCTGGATTGTCATAGTAGATATTCCAGCCCCAGTTCCAGAATTTAACAAAGATATTATTCCCTTTTCTAATTATAAGTTTTCTATCTTTATCTGGAGTACTATTCTTTTTCTTTTTTTCTTCTTTCATCTTTATATCCTTTTCTATATAATTATCAATTAATTTAACAAGATTGCCATTATTACTCTTAAACTTCTTTCCTTTAAAAGTTTTACTCTTCTTAATAGTATCTTCTAAATCTTCCATTTCAATACACTTTAATATATAACCAGTGTTATAGAATTCATCAATTATTTGTAATTGATGATCATTTTCATGTTCATTGTATTTAGAAAGTCTAGGTACTGCTATAACTTTCTTATTATATTCTAGTCCTTTAATAATAGAACCTACTCCACCATGAGTAATAATTAAAGAAGCCTTTTCATAGTACTTAGCAAAATCCTTTTCACGTATGTAATCAAAGATTTCCATATTTTTGCTTTTATACTTAGTATAGCCTGCTTGTACTATTATCTCTTCATTAATAGTCCCAATATCTTTTAATCTATCTAACTCTTTTAAAATCCTGGTAAATGATTTATCTTGAGTTCCAAGTGTTACTAGTATCATTAGTAAATCCACCCCCCGTAAGTAGCATTAGGATATATTTTTAACATACTTTCCCATTGTACTATGAATAAGTCTGCTATTCTATAAACTAGTCTACCAGTTAATGTTTTAGTACTAATATTAGCAAAAGATTCAATAAATATTACTTTACTACCAAATAAATGTCCTAATACACACATTACAAAACAAGTATGAGCACCCGTTGTAATAATGTATTTAGGCTTATACTTAATATAGTAATATATACTTAGTATGATATTCACTATACATACAAAAGGATAAGTTAGCATATGGTGTTTTGTTCCATATAATAGATAACTAACTTTACCCTCATAATCTTCTTTTAACTGATAATTAGTTTTAGTATTCTCTGTAATAATATGATAATCATATTTTTTAAACAGACCTTTCAGTCTTAACATTTCTGATAAGTGCCCACCAGTAGAAGATATAAACATTACTTTAGGTTTCATTACTTTCTCCTTTTAAGTAGATCTAACCAATATTCTTTTACTTTTTCATTAGTAAACTCTAGAGCTACTTCTCTACCATTTTCCCCTAATTTATGTCTTAATTTATCATCTTTCATTACTTTTAATACTTTCTTAACATATAAGTCTTTATCTCTATTAGGTACTAAGTAACCATTATAATTATTTTTAATTAATTCATTAGCACCTTCTGCTGAATCAAATGCTATACAAGGAAGGCCAAAACTCATAGCTTCAATTAATACAATACCAAAGGACTCAGTAATAGAACTCATTAAATAAATAGATGAGTCTTTTAATAATCTATTGATATAGTCTTTCTTTTGAAATCCGTGTAGTTCAACAGATTCTTGTAAACCTAAAGAATAAATCTTATCTCCAAGCATATTCTTTTGCGCTCCATCACCAATAATATCTAATCTCCAAGTTGGATCAATATCATGTAATTTGATATAGATATCTAATAAATCATCATAAGCTTTTTCACGAGATAATCTACCTACACTTATTAATCTCTTAGTTTTAAGTTTAGATATTTCTTTTGGAACATAATCGATGGTATTTGGTATATATACACATTTAGTATTATATTTAGTTAATTCTTTACTATAGTACTCTCTGAGTCCTTCAGATACTAATACAAAAGCATCGAGGTTTTTAGCACTATCAACTACTTTTTTAGCATAACCTTCATCATCATGATAATGGTTATGTTCCCATCCTATTTTATAAACTCCTTCTTTTCCATATTTAGAAAGGATATTATTAAATAGTACTCTTGTAGAAATAATAATATCTGCATCACTTTCTTTAACAGCCTCAATCATAGTTTTCTTTCTTAAAAACATGGTCATTATTCCAATATAAGATTCTTTTATGAAACTGATGGGATTTAACTTTTTAATACTTCTTTTCCATTCTTCACGATTAGGTTTATATTTATCAATTAAGTATCTTATTTTTACTCTTTCATCCAATTCAAAAACAGGTTCTTCTAATAATTTATAAGAACATAGTATTTCTACTTCATAATCATCTGCTAACATGTTTGATAAAGCACATACGCACTTTTCAATTCCACCGAATCCTAAGTGTAATGCTAATATACTTACCTTTTTCATAAAACCACCTTAATACAATTATATCTTATAAAAAAAAAATAGACTATAGTTTAGTCTATTTTTCCATATACTTAGTTAATTTTTCAGTAATTATCTCATATCCTTTATCATTAAGATCTTCCTTATTATCAGTATATAAGTTACTTATTTTATCATCAGTACGATCTTTTAATAACTCATAGATATCAACATAAGTACAATTACTTAACTTACTTAATGCTTCATTTATATACTTAACATCTTCTACATTATCAGTACCTAGTGGAATTAAAGATAATATATAAATATCAATGTTAGGATCTCTTTCCTTAATCTTAGAAATAACATCTTTAATATTATTAACAATAGTATCTTTATCTTCTTTATTATTTAAATCATTTACTCCAGCATTTATAAATACCATATCTGGATTATAAGTATAAACCATACTATTAAGTTTATTTAATAAATCTTTAGTAGTTAAATCACTACTATTACTATTAATAACAGGATAATTATTATAGTATTTAGATAAGTTATAGTTCTTTATTAAACTATCACCTACAAATACATGCTTATACTCTATAACAGGTTCTACTTTCTTACCTATTTCTTCATTTAAAGCTTTTATTTCTTTTTCTAATTTATCAATATTATTAGTTAACTTCTCATTCTTACTATATAAAGTATAACCTCCATATAATAATGCAATTATTGTTAATACTAAAATACATATAATAGCAATTAAAATCTTATTTTTTTTCTTATATTGATCTGCTATTTGCGTATCAATCTTCTTATCTGTATCATTATCACTAGATAATGCCTTATGACTATTATTCATTTTAATAAAGTCAGTAGAATCTAAAGACATTTCTTTAGTCTTTTCATCATAGATATTAGCCATATCATCTTCTAACTTTACTTCTTCAGGTTTTACTTCTTCTTGTAATTCTTTCTTAGCCATGCTACCCTCCGTATACTAAATAAGTATACCATAAAAAATAAAAAAAGTAGATTAATATCTACTTTGTCATTGGCTTAATTTCTTCTATAGGTTCAATGTCAACAGGAGCTTTTGCCATCCATTCAGGAGTTTCACCTAAATCAGTAACATTAGTTACTTCTTTACCAATTGGTTTTGTCTCTGGTAAATCGCCTGCTGGGGTTAATTCTAAGCTTTCATTAGTATTATTATCTATACCTAATTCTGCTAACATCTCTTTTACAGTTTTTTTATTAACTTCACTTAAAGCATCTGGTGTCATTTTAGTTCTCTTTACTCCATCGCTATAGGCTTCTCTAGGAGAAGGAACTTCTATCCAATTATTACCACTAAGCCCTTTGAAATATTCCTTAATGTCTCCAGACATTTTTAATTTAGATTCCTCTTGTTCCATAGTTTCTTCAGGAATTTCTACTTCAAGTCTCTTAGATACTTCTTCAGGTGTTTCTAAGCTTTCTATAGTCTGTGCAGGCTCTTCAACAGTTTTCTCTTCTTTAACTTCTTCAGTAGGTGCTAACTCGTTAAGCTTATTCTCAATGTCTTTAGCTTGTTCATCAAGTTCTCTCTTCCAATCGCCTAATTTCTTGGCGTTATCAAGAGCATCAAGATATAAAGCTCTAGCTGAATTTGCTTTTACTAAATAATCTTGAGCTTTTGCCTCTACCATTTCCGCTTCTTTTAATAATCCATCTGCTTCAGCTCTTTTTTGAGCAGCTAATTCACGAGCTGCTTCTGCACTTTTAGTAAAATCATCTGCTAATTGTTTTGCTCTTTCTTCATTATTCATGTTCAACACCTCTACTATATCTAAGATTATACCATACTTTTAGGAAATTAAAAATATTTTATTACCATAATTTTTATTATATAATTTATTTAGGTGAATTATATGAAAAAAATTATTAAAGAACATTATAAATCGATATTAATAATCACCATACTTAGTATATTAAGTATGATTCCACTATTAATAACTAAAACAAGGTATATGCATGATGAACCATTTCATTTATCTAATGCTATTTTAATAGAAAGTGTATTAACAAGATACAAGTTATTACTCCCTGAGATATTTAATAGTTATGGATACGGTACTCATCTATTCTATCCTAGTTTTCCACATCTAGTACTTGCAGTATCTTATCATATCCTTAAGATATTTAAGCTAGATGTATTAGATTCTTTAATAATAGTAAATGTTTTAATAAGTATTATCTCATCTATTATGATATATCATTTAGCTTATAAACTACTTAAGAAAAAGAATTTAGCTATTCTATCAGTTATTATCTTTTTAGCTAGTCCTTATCGTATAAGTGACTTTGTAACAAGATGTTCTTTCAATGAATGCTTTATTTTTATATTTGCTCCAATGATATTCCTAGGAATGATGTATTTACTTGAGAATAAATATAAAGAATTCTATATATATTTCATAATTGGTTATGTAGGAATGTTTAATTGTCATTTAGTAATGAGTTTATATCTTACTATATTAATAGTTCCATTACTATTTTTAAACATAAACAAATTCTTTAAATGGGAAGTAATTAATAGATTATTACTAGCTACTTTAATAGTAGTATTAATATGTTTACCGTTCTTTGTAACTGTATTAGAAAACATGGGTGGAGACTACTTAGTATATCAAAAAGGATATATGTCTAGTCTTGAATACATGGACTTCTATAGTTTAAATCCAAAAGAATTCTTTGATACTAATGTTCAATATAACTGGGATGTATTATATTACTTTAATATAGTAGCATTTATACTTGAAGTAGTTACTATATTCTTTGCTATTATTACTAAAGATAAAGATAAGAATAATCTATATTTCTATATCTTATTTATATTATGTATAATAATAAGTAGTAAACTAATGCCTTGGAAATACTTACCTGGTTTCTTTTATATGATTCAGTTCCCATGGAGAACTGTAACATTCTTAACAATAGCTTTATCAGTAACAGCGCCTGCCTTATTTGTTTATATTAAGAATAAGAAGATTAATACTTATGTTCCATTATTATTAATGATTGGAACAATTGCTGTAAGTATTCCTTGTTATTATAAATTAACAACTGATTATTATGAGTTTAATCTTGAGGAACTAGATCTTAATATGGCATCTGGTCATTCAAAAGAATATTTACCTACTAAGCTAACAGAAGACTATATAAATAATAAAGGTAAGAATGTTAATAATTTAACTGGTAATGGACTATTTGAAATAGTACAAGAAGACTATAACTATTTGGTATTTAATGCAACTTATGTAGAAGATGCTTATATAGAGTTACCAAAGATCTATTATAAAGGTTATACCTTAAAGAATGGATCATCTAAGATTGAATTATCAAAATCTGATACAGGACTAATTAAAGCCTATATAACAGAAAATGGTACATATACATTAGAATATACAGGTACACTTTTATATAATATAGCTAAATACGTAAGTATAATTTCATGGATAGGATTTATCTCAATGATAATTTATATAAAAAAGAAAGAGAAGTAATTACTTCTCTTTTTTTATGTATCTGGTAGACAAGTTACAGTATCATATGGAAACATGCTTGGAATTTGATAACTATTATGTATTCCACAGAACATATCCTGCATATCAGTTACATTACTAATATTGAAATTATCGCCAAGATTTAAGCTAAAACTACTAGCAAACCTTCCTGTACCACTAAACATACTATTCATATCTGTTACGTTACTAGTGTCAAATCCACTTAAATCTAGTTCTGTAAGTCTATTACATCCATAAAACATATTTGACATATTTGTAACTTTACTTGTATTAACATAATTCAAGTTATAAATATTAGTTAAATTTGTCATATTAGCAAATAATGACCTGCTCTCTGGGCTTAAATAGATTTCACCATCTGCCATTATATATAAATCCATATAGTAACTGTCTACTTCATTAATTAAATAAGCTACTACACTTTTATCTTTTTTTCTAGAAACATCGTATTTTCTGTAGAATCTAGATGGTTCTTCTATTTTATTAAAGAACGTAATAGTTTTAATTTCATTTCCTTTTAACCAGAAATCTCTTTCTATATTATTGCTATTTTCATATCTAGCTTCCATCAAATTTATATATGATCTTATTTCTATATTAGTATTTACTTTTAATTCTAATTTTTCATAAGCTTTTACTATTACTGGTATTAATAATATAGGAATTAATAATAGTAGCAATGGTTTTGCACTTAACTTGTTATAAGAAATATAACCAAGTATCGCAATTAAACCAAATACTATTAGTACACTTAATCCAGTATAAGTATCTGGAACCTTTACTTCCTCTTCTTTCTTATCATCTATTGGAGTTTCTTCTTTATTATCTATTGGTGGTTCCTCTTTATTATCATCTGTTTTTAGATCCTCTGGATCATTAGATAATTTGATTACAGCTTTATTTTCTTCTTGAAATGGTTCATCTCCAGTAAAAGAGACTGCTTTGTTATATCTAACCGTTACATACATAGTCTTGTTAGAATTTGCTTCTAAAATATCATTTTCATTACCAAATGAGTATTCATATTTAATATATTCACTATCACCAAAATCTTCGCCTGTTAATACTTTAAAATCTGTATCCGTTGGATTATCTATTTCTACTTTATAAGTAACATAATCATTTACATTTCTAAATGAAACGTCAAAATTAAGTTCTAATCCATCATAGTTAGGATTCTCCTTTATTAATGTAGTATTCGATATAGACTCCTGACTTAAATTATATATGCATACTGAGTCACAAGGTTCACTATATGAGTCATCTCTAAAAATTAACCTAACTCCATCATAATCAAATTCAGAACTATTAAACATTTGCCTTTCTTCTTCGCTAAATACATAATCCATATTAGAATAAGGAACATTTTTAGCCACCTCAAATGTTTCAATAATATCATTATCAGTGAGCTCAATACTTACAACAAATAAAAGATTATGGTTTTTATCATAATAATTATATGCCTCCATATTATCTTCCTGTATATGTTCTACTTCCATAACATGATCAATAAAGTAACTAACTAGTGCTCCGTCAAATTGCGAAATATCTTCTTCTGAATTAACTTCATAAATTTTTACTTCATAGAATTTGAGATCTTCTCCATATACATTAGGTATATATAGAAATAATAATACTATCAAAATAGTAAACACTTTCTTCATAGGTCCCTCCTATTATCAGTTTAATTATATCAAAAAAGAATAGATTTCTCTATTCTTTTATAGTCCTCCTAAAGACTTTATATCAAAGTCTGCGTATATATTTGACTCTTCATTATTAATTTGCTTTATAACTGACTCACTTCTAAGTTCTATTAGCTTTATTAGATTATCTTGCGCTATACTTATTTCTTCTCCTGTATAAAAAGATACATTACTTTTATTAGAATAATATAATAAGTCTTTTCTTACAGATTCAATCATACTTTTTAAGTTGTCTCTTTTATATTCTTTACCAGTACTAGTAGTTCCTCCAGTAGATGCTATTATAGTAATATCCTTTAGATAGGTCTTATATTTATTCAAATAGGTTTTATTACCAAGTATTACATTTATTAATGGCCTATTAATCATTAAACATTCTACTACTGGGTTATATATATCAAAGTTAATAACATCTTCTGTTCTATCAAATAAGATACCACCAAAAGATAAATTATAATCCCATGGGATAATTGTTATATAACCATTTTTATCCATATATAGGGCATAATTTGTACTTCTAGGGGACATGTATCCATCTGAATTAACTAAATAAGTATTTACTGCTAAATATTTAATTAATTTATCTACATCGATTATTTTGTTTAATTCTTCTTCATACTTTTCTGTATTCTTATTTTTAGTATTATTAAGTTCATTCAGTTTTTTTATAGTTTTAAAGAATGTAGGTAGTTCATCTACTATATCTTTAAAATTATCTTCATCGTCTTCCCATATACCACTGTATTTATTTAAAGGATTATTAGAATTATTAGGATATATTAGTTTACCATCCTTATCATATAGAATTCTATCAAAGTTAAAGTTGCCATCTTTATCTATATACTTATCTAACCTGTCATCATATAAAAGACTGGACATACGACCATCTGGTTTAAATAAGAAGTCTCCATCTTCATTCATTGTTCTATTAATTAAAGCATTTGTAATTGGCTCAATCATTAGATATATTCCATAGTATTTATTATTAACAAATAATCTAGAATAAGAATAATTAACAGTATCTAAACCCATTTCTTCAAATAAATAATAAGATGCATAATCTTTTACCATTGATGGATCTCCATACATATTATTAAAACTTATCTTTGAAAGTCCCAATAGATTTTGGTTATCATAGCCATTCTTTTTATTAATATACTTTTTAAAGTTAATTGTAAAACTAAACTTATCTGATGTTCCACTATAAACTTTTCTTAAACTTGTTAGTCCTTTTGTTTTCATACTACAGTATTTAAGATTATATTTACCAATCTTTATCTCATTTATTAGTACTGTAGGTTTATCATTTGCTCTTTGTAATAAATACTTAAAATTATTATCATTAACAGTAATATAAACATCTTCTATCTTAGATTTATCAAATATTTTAGAATACTCCCCAACACTAGGATCTTTTATATAATCTTTATTTACTGAATACTCTATTTCTTCATTATTAAAAGTATAAAGCTCTTCTTTATTTACTTTATCTTCACTATTATGAATATTTACTTCTGGTAATTCATAATTGGATCTATTATTAAATAAATAGGCAAAAACAAATGTAGAAATAATTGTAATTATTAAAACAGATATCTTCTTCATACATTAATCATAACAAAAAAGAGTAGATTTCTCTACTCTTTAATCTTCTATATTTGATGTAAAATAACCTGGATTACTTGAACCACCATCAATACGAGCGTAAGACGCATCAATATGCGATGAATCATATACAGTACCAGACCCTCCTACTAGGTTTGGACATCTATTAAACATGCTAGTTGATAACTCAAGAGAGTTTGTATTAAATGAATCACCTACTTTTATAGTTTCTAGCTTATTATTATTGTAGAACATTTCACTCATATTAGTAACTTTGCTTGTATTAAACTTATTTCCTAGATCTAACACTTTTATTTTTGATGAGTAAAACATTCCTCGCATATTTGTTACGTTACTAGTATTAAATCTATTACCTAAATCAAGATTAAAACCGTTAGATCCATTTCCCAAATAATAAAACATTTCTTTCATATTTGTTACATTACTTGTATCAAACTTGTCACCTAAGTTTAAGTTGAATACTGGACTAGAATATCCTACGAAATAGAACATCTTAGACATATCGATTACATTACTTGTATCAAACTTGTCACCTAAATCTAGGGTTAGCACTTTACTACTTGCTCCTAAATAATTGAACATACCAGACATGTCTGTTACATTACTGGTATCAAATTTGTCACCCAAATCTAATGTGAATTCTTCATTAACATTACATACATTACTAAACATATCTTTCATATTGGTTACATTTCTTGTATAAAATTTATCTCCTAAATCTATATAGAAGTTAACTGCGCCTGTACCAGTTCCATAGAACATTGCTTCCATATTTTCTACATTACTGGTGTCAAAAGAACTTAAATCCAAATACTTAATACTATTATGATAGTAGTTTAGAGCAAACATTCTTTTCATATTGGTTACATTTCTTGTATCAAAGTTGCTTAAATCTAATTCTTCTAGTTTATTGCTATCACAAAACATATATGACATATCTGTAACTAGGCTAGTGTTTAAACGATTTAATCCATTAATGCTTCGTAATTCTGAGAAATCAGAAAAATACTTATAACTATTTGGGTTAGCATATATTGTTCCGTTTGATACAATCCATAAGCTCCAGTCTTCAAGAAGATATGCAATTATGCTTCCATCTTTTTTATCGGATACATCAAATCTCTCGCTATAGCTATCAAAATCTCTACTCTCATTAACAATATATATTGATTTAATCTCATCATGATAAACCCAGAAATCTCTCTCTTGTGAAAAATTGTCAGAAGCATATCTCTTTTCTAGTACATTTACCTTACTGATTTCTATTTTAGTGTTAACCTTTATTTGTAATTTTTCAATAGCATTAACCATTATAGGTATAGATATAATAGGGATTACAAAAAGTAACAATAGACTTTTCCCTTTAACATTACCATAAGTTAAATAAGCTAATAAAGTAATTAATCCAAAAACTATAAATACGCTTATTCCTGTATATGTATCAGGAACATCAATTTTAGTATCATCTTTATCAACTACAGGACTATCTTCGATTTGTTTATCATCGGTATTAATAGGAACTCCATTATTATCAGTAAGATTAATTACCACATTGTTGTTTTCGGTATATGGTCTATTCTGTATTATATCTAATGGTACAACTTTATAGTATCTAACGCTAACATACATAGTCTTGCTTGAATTAGCCTTTATTACATTACTATCATCGTTAATACTATATTCATACTTAATATATTCACTAGTAGAAAAATCTTCTCCTGTTGCTATTTCATAATCCTTATCAGTATTATTAACAATATTAACTTCATATGTAATATAATCATTTAGATTTGTAAATGAAACATCTAAATTTAAATTTAAACTGCTAAAAGTTGGATCACTTTTTACAACGGTACCATATGCCATATCACCTTGAGTTATCTTATTGATACATACAGAAGTACATTCTTCATCTGATTTATACTCTTTTATCTCTTTAAGATTAAATCTAATACCGTCATAATCTTCTAAATCATAATAATAAAGATATTCTTTTTCTTCTTCATTAAATAGAACTTCTATTCTATTTGGAACTTGTTCTTTTATATTAATTATTTCTTGATTATCTACAATAGTAAATAATGGAGTGTTGTCCTTATAAAAATACGTACAATAATAACTATTTGGGCAGTCATAGTCTATATATTCATAATCTTCTAGGAAATAGAAAACATCCCATTCTTCATCTGTCATTTCGCTCATATCCTTATTATTATACTTATAAAAATCAAAGTCATAGTATTTTGACTCTCCATACACATTAGGTATAAATACAATCAATAATAATATTAAAATAGTAAATACTTTCTTCATAGGTTCCTCCTATTATCAATTTAATTATATCAAAAAAATAGAGTGTTTTACACTCTACTTAAATATATATTCTTTTATTAATTTTTCTTTATAAACTGAGAAAACTGTATCAAAAGCATCAATATCCTGACAAGTTATTGCATTTAATAATAGAACTGTGTAGTTACTTAGTTCTTCTTCTCTTAGTTTAACAAGAGTATCCTTAGTAAATACATCATCTTCATGGTAATTATTAATAGTATAACTATCGACAAGTTTCTTTAGTTCATACCATTTTTGATCACCAATTAGTTCATTTATCATTGATACAAGTCTTAATCTTACTATCCAATCTTTAGATAAAGATTTAGTCTTTTTATCTTTGTTTCTATTCTTTATAGAACTTAAGATTTTCTTAGTAAAATCATTATATTTCTCTGGATCAATACTTTCTAATTTCTTTTTAGAATATTTATCATATATCTTATCGAAATGGAAGATTACAATAATTGCTAGTATTAATAGCATTCCACTTATTACTTCAAATACCTTCATAAATGGAAGCACCATTACTACTTTACCAACTATGCTTTCTTTCTTCATTTCAACGTCATTCTTATTAGAAGAATCAGCCTTAGTAATAATAGTATTTTCTCTTACTTCTACTACTCTATGAGTAATATAATAACCTTTATCATAGTAAGTTACTATATCTCCTATTTTTACATCTTTAGTTATCTTTTCTATTGCTAAATCATTGGAGTTAATAGCTCCCTCCATTGATCCACTTTCAACAATAAAGGAAGTATAACCAAATAATGTAATATAGTCTTTTCCTAGTATTACTAATTGTACAAATGCATTGAGTATTAATACTACTAGTATTCCTACTACAGTATATCCTAGCCCCTTTAATATCTTTTTCTTCATCATAGGCTACTCACTACTACTTTGTATCAATTCTAGTCCTAAGCCAATAAACTTAATATCAGATGGATCAATATCTAACTTAGATATATAGTAGATATTTGCTATCTCATCTAGTTTCTTCTTTAATCCTTCTAAATCATCGAATTGACTAGCATCTACATTTATATTTAATAATAGACATTTATCTTTAATTAATTTAGATAAATCATAATCATTAAATAGATTTAAATCTTTAGAAATAATAGTATCAGGGTTATATACAAACTCTTTAAAATCATCAACTATTTCATCAATCTCTTCTACAGTAATACCTTTATTATTTGCTTTTATTTGATTCTTTAAATAGAAATAATATGAGTTAGCAAAAGCAAATCCATCATATAAAGAACTAGCAGCTGTTATATCATTATATAAATGATCATTTAGTCTTAAGTTATCAAGTTCACTATAAAGAGTATCTAATTCCGTAATAGTCTTTTCTATATCTTGTACCATAGTCTTCTTTTGAACATCAGTAATTCTATGGAATAGACCAGGTTTAGAATAGTACTTCTTAACTAGAGCTTCTCTTGCAGCTTCAGGCTTATCAACATCTTTCATTCTAGTCTTATATACATTCTTATTAGCTTCTTTTTCATTATATCTAGCAATTATATCTTTAATTAAATAAGAATAATTATTAATATATATTGCTTCTGTTACGGTAGTTCTTAGTGTTAATATATCACTTATATATTTATTCTTTTCTTCTTGAGTTAAATCTTTAAATGTCTGATCTTTTAAGAATGAATCTAATACTTTATCTCTCTTTGTACTACCTATTAGATAGTCATCAATAGATAATTCTTTAGTATTAAAGCGGTTTACTAATAAGTATTTATCTACATTAATAAGATAGTTTAACTCTCTAGCTTTATTAATATACATATATAAGTAGTTATCAATATTTAAATCACTTTCTCTTAATAAGTCATTTATACGTGTTTCAATATATTTATCTAATTCTACTTTATATTTGTTAGATAAATGTCTGATATTTAACTTAATATGTGTAAGTAATTTAGGACATTTCCAATAAATTTCGTTAAATTTATTTTCCATAATCTTATCTAATTCAGGATTTCCTAAGTTATTTAAGAATGTTTCCATATACTCTCTTGTATATGTACTATAAGTAAAGTCATCCTTAGTAAGATTAATATTAGATAATTTAAATTTATTTACTACATAATGGATAATATCATTAATTTCCTTTAAATTATCAGATTCCATAGAGTCTAAGTCGGTTACAATCTTAGACAATTTGGTTTTTTCATAAGTATCATTATAAATGGTAGTGTATTTAAATAATTTTCTTATGTGTTTAATTTCTAATCTTTTTTCACTTATTATAGGGTTTTCTTGTTTAGGATATAATTTGTTAATTCGTTTTGTTATTGCTTTTATTATTAAATCATAGTCTTTTTTATATTCAGCTATAAGTTCATTTACTTCTCTGTTACGTTCGTTTCTAGCACCAATATGGAATTCTAATCTTGCCTTATTAGTACCATCTTCGATTTCTAATGGATAAGATTCTAGTATAGTTTTTATTGTGTCTAATTGAGTTAAATAATCGACTATATTATTGTTCATTATTCTCCTCTACTATAATCATCTTATCTAGATATTCAGTAAATCCCTTAACTTTTAAATATAAATCCCACAAGTCATCAGAACTCATATCAACAAGTTCATCTTCACTAGGAAGACTTAATTTGTTGATAATAATTCTCTTATTGACAACTTGTTCTTCAATATCAAACAAATTATCCATATTAAATCACTACCCTATATATCATATTATACCTTATAAGTGAAAAAAAAAGAACTATTTTTAAATAGTTCTTTATAATTTTTTATTATCCAGCGTTTTCGTTTACACTTAATTGAATACTATAAGTGATTGAACCACCAGATGCGTTGTTTTCACAGTCAACATCTTGACCTTCAACCCACATGTAAACTCTTACTTTTGTTACACCAGCTTGTAAAGTAATCCATTGCTTATAAGCAGTTGTAGGAATTCCTCCTGAAGCTGTAGTAGCAAAGTAGTTATTATTCTCATATTTACCTGGAGTTCCAGTTTTTGTAACACTTGGAGTTACTCTCTCAAATGTTGAACTTGGAGTTGTAGATGCTAGTGGAACGTTTGATGAAGCAGCGATAGCAGACTTAACACCATAGTAGATTAATTGATCTGATCCACTTGATGTAACTGTACTTGCTCCTGTAACTGCTTGACCATAAACGTCAGTAGCATTTGTGATACCAGTAGCTATATGAGTATCAAAGTTTGGTTCCCAGAAATAAACGTTACTAGCACTTGTAGTAGCTAGTGCTTGATATGTAGAAGGTCCGCTTCCTGAAGCTGCATTACCTTCAACAACGAATGCTACACGAGCTGCATTTTGGATACCAGTTGGGTCTCCACTTGCAGTAACTCTTGTGTTACTTGTAAAGTAAATTGGTGTAGCTTGTGTAGTTGATAAGAATATATCAAATGCAACATAGTCACCAGATGTAGCAATTGTACCTTTTGTAGGTTGTGGACTAGCAGCAGCAACTAGAATATTTTCACCTAGTGTAGCTGTAGCTGTTGATGCTTCAATACTACCAGTAAAGAATTGTAACCAACCATCTGAGTTTAAAGATGTTGGAACAGTAGATACTGGGTTGATTGTACTTGTACTAGAAGGTAACATATTTGATACGTTAGCGTAATCTGTTGTAGATACGTTAATAATATCGTTGTTTGTTATTAATGTCTTCCAGTTCTTAGCATCAACTGAAATTTGAATACCACTTGAAGTGGCAACGTTTACTGTAATATCTTGAACTGTAACAGTAGTATTAGCAGTAAACCATGCGTAAGTACTCGTACTTAATACTACTCCGCAGAATAGTATCATTAAGAATGATAAGAATACTTTTCTCTTTTTTCTTTTCTTTTGAGCCATATTAATTTCTCCTTTTCTTAATTCTTTGACTCTTCTGCAGGAGTAGGTTCTACTTCCTTCTGCGATTCGTCACTTAGATGCTCTTCTCTAATATTCATCTCAAATTTAACTTTACCACCAAGGATATCGTTAACACAATCAGGATCTTCTCCTTCCAACCAGAATATAATAGTAAACCTATCTTGTTCACGAGGCCCAAGATTCTTTCTTTCTTCTAAGACTGGTATCTTATCAGCATAGAAAGCAGTTGTCCCTTCTTCTGGTCTTCCAGTAGTCCTATTTAGCTTTGCATAAGTAGTATCTTTACCATTTAGGTATACTCTTATTCTCATAGCCTCATCTGCATCCTTAATTGCATCTAGAGTATCTATTTCGTAGTAATAGCTAATTGTATCCTCTACACTGTAATTAACTACGTAAAAGCTATATGCTATATACTTATTGTCAAAATTGTGGGAACCATCAGCTTCTTTTTCTATTTCATCAAAATCGTACCATCTTTCAGTGACATTATCTAAACTAGTAGGGCTTTCAGCCGTTAGTTTAATAGATAGTCCATCCCAGCCTCCGTGTTCCGACAAATATAGAACTTTTCTGTTCGATGCATTTTGATCCAAAGTTACAGTAAAATAGTCTTTAGAATTAATTACATAGAGAACGAAATAAATAATAGACAACAACAGGATTAAAAATAAAATTGCTAACTTAATAACACGACCAAATACTTTTCTTTTATTGATTTTCTCTGATTCGTTTACTATAGTCTGTTTTTGCTCGTTCATATTTCACATCCTTTATAGCATCTATTATTTAATTAAAGTATATATTATTTGAGCCCTTAAATCAAGAATTTTTACATAATTGACTAGAATATTTTACTATGATAATATTTAAGTAACGTAAAGTAGGTGAGTTATGAATAAAAATATAAAGAATTCCCTTGGTATTCTTATATGTTTAGTCATTATAGTAGGCCTAGGATGGTTTATTGCTGATACCTATGCAAAATATAGGGAACAAATAGACGGAACCACTAATGCAAATATGGCTAGATGGAATATCAAAGTAAATTCAGAAGAGATTAAAAACAAAACGACTTTAACTTCCGCATTATCTGCATATTTTCCTGCAACTACTTATACAGCAGCAGGTGTTATTGCACCAGGAAGTCAGGGATATTTCGATATAATCATCGATTCTTCACAAGTTGACGTCGCTTTTACTTATACAATAAGTTCTGCCGTAGACTCTGAATCAGCTATATCTGATATTAGATTATTAGGTTATAAAGTTAATCCATCAGGTCTTGATGATATGACTAATATGCAGCCTTTAGCAAACGGAAATGTATCAGGTAATATCGGAGTTGCTACTACCAATACTACTGTAAGAGTATTCGTAGAATGGTTTGATGGAAGTGGAGAAACTATGGATAATGATGATGATACAGATACTGTTCTTAATAATAATGTAACTGTAATCATGGACGTGTCAATCGGATTTACACAGTTAAGATAATAAAAAAAGATATTCAATTGAATATCTTTTTTATTGATTTACTTTTAATTGTAAGTACATTTTTAAACAAGGCTCTCCTGGATTAGCAGCTTGATATGTACTAGCTAGATGTCCAAAATAAGTATCAGCATCATCACTTTCCATGTAAAGTCCGCTACCTACTAAAGTAGACCAAGTACTAGGAGTTACAGATACCTCTGTATATACATCTCCGCTCCTTGTATAGTACTTATAATTTGAATCATAATTCATATAATTATTAACTTTAAAATAATCATTTGACGCTTCATAAACCCATGATGCATTAATTGTAAATGTTGCATCATTACCAGGGATAATTATATTAGCGCTGGTTACAAAGTTTATATGAAATGGGAAATTATTCTGGAAATCGATTAATCCTGTAGGACTCGTTGCTTCCGTAAAAGTATATGACTGGCCAAATAATACCGCTTCGCTTAAATAGTAAGAAAAGCTCGCAGTCATCGATCCTCTATTTCTAATAACAATTCCTTGTTGATAAGGGGTCATGCCTGGATATAAATCGTCAATATCAAGAGCTAGTTCATCAATTTGTTGTTGGTTTTCGTCAAACGCAATAACATCCCATGATACAACGTTGGCATCAATATTACCACCAAATTGTTGAACGAAAATAAACCAAGCATAAACGTTTACACCAAGCAAGAAACCAGTTAAAAGAATAGATCTAATTAATAATTTTTTCTTTCTTTTACTTAATTCTTTAAAGACTTCATTATCACGAAGATCCCCATGAATTACTTCTTTTTCTTCTTCTTTTTTATCTTCTTCATTCATGTGAATCATCACCTACACTTTCGCTGTCCATAGGCTTTAATTCAACATCATCATTTATTACAACCGGTTTTATCTCTTCAGCTTCTTTAGGTTCATCTGGTACTTCTTTTACATAAGAGAAATCTTCTTCTCCAAACCTATCGAAGCCTAAAGCTTTTTTATGCTCTTCTTCTTTTAATCTTTTTTCTTCTTCCTCTTCATCTTTTCTTTCATAATGTTCTTCTAATACAACAATTGTCATATAAATAACAATTGGTGCAAAGATAAATAAGAAGAATCCCGCTTTACTTCTAATAACTCTTGTTAAGAAAGTTACTAATTTTAAAGTTCTAACGTATCTACCAAGTACTTGAGATGCATCAACTGGGTCATCCTCTACAATATTAGCATCACCTTTAGTAATTAGTTTATTCTTTCCATCTTCTCCTAATTCGTATCTTATAAATCTGTGGGTAATTAATTTTTCATCGCCATCAATACTCATCTTATAAGTTACGATATCTTCATTTGCAATCATTGCATATGGATCAGCATCTTTAACAAGTATTACATCTCCAACTTTAATAGTTGGTTCCATTGAACCAGATGCTACATTAAAGATACGGTATCCAGAAACAGAAGCAGAGACCGTTGTTCTTTGAAGAATAATTACAGCTAGATAACAGAATAGTACGCCAAAAACAACTATTTCAATAATTCTTGAAATTATTTTGACAAATACGTTATCTAGTATCTTCTTCATAGTCTCTCCTATTCTATTGCTCTAATTAAATCATAAACCGAATTATTGAAATTATTCAAGTGTTCATTTAACGTTTTACAAATATATGTGTCTCTTTCTTTTATACTATTTATAGCTTTATTATACTCTATTTGTATATCATTCATAAACTCATCTTCAGTTATCTCTTCATTTTCGTCAAGTATTGTCGATACAATCTTGTTAATTGTTAATGAAATATAACTCTTATTGGTTTCTTTATTATTTACATCAGATAAAGCCGTCATAGTAAGATAATCTTTTAAGAATGATTCATCAAATTCATGTTTTACATAACCAGTATCAATATAATCTTGGTTATCTTTAACAAATGAGAAGTTTGATGAGTCATAGTTCATCAAATAGTTATATAAGTCCATTGCTTTTTGGAAGTTAGGGTTCTTTAAAATAACATTTGTTCTTCTAATAGGTGGTCTTACTATAGAGGCATGGGCTCTATTAAGAGCATTATATAGTTCTGCTCCTTTAAAACCTGCTACTTGAACTTTTAACTTCTTAATACGATCTTCCAAAGTCATACCATTTTTTAACTTTTCTTTTGTACTGGTATTATTTACAGAAGATATATTTAAAGTTATATGAACATTTTCAGTTCCGATATTAGTGTCTCCATCATAGGCTACACTTTTTTCATCACGACAGTAGCTTTCTTCAATAGTAGCTCCAACGTGTTTTTCAATAAATTCATCCATATGTTTTATAACTGTATAAATGAACCTATTTTCATATGTATCAAGACTTTCCTCTTTATTAATGTTTAATACCTTAGAAGGCTTAACTTCATTTTTTTCAGGATCAAACTTCTGGATAAAGTTAGTGTGCTGAGTTAAATGGATAATGCTTTCTACGGTTACTTTTTTAGATTTTTCTACTTTAACAACTTCTTCTTCATTGATAATAAACTTCTTTGGGTTTCTTAAGATATTATCAATATAATAAGTAGTTTCTTCAAATACATCTAACCAAGAATAGTCAACGTCTTTTTTCTCATAGTCTAACTTAACATGAAGCTTAGAGTCTGTTCCCTTAATGAAGGCTTCATTAAGTTCATTATTCTTAGAAAGTTCAGTATCCATTTATCACACCTCCTATGCCATCTTTTTAAGTCTTAATAAGTAATCTTTACACTCAGTAAATTTATCCTTTCCGAATTTATCATCTAGGAATTCAATAAATCCATCGATTTCATCTCTGATATAAGATAAGTTTAACTGCTCAAACTTACGTAAAATCTTTCTTGCGATGAAGTAGTCTACTCCATCAACTTCTTCTCCACCACATTCAACGTATACAGGTACGAATAAGTTCATGTGCTTAACAATACGGTTACCAAATGCGATACGGAAATGTTTAATAACGTAGTCGTCCATTTCAGTAACTTTATCAAGGGTTGCTTGACTTATTGGGTTTTTAGCAATAGCTTCATCGAACTTGCTTTGTAAGTATGAAGCATTTATATTCATACTGTCTGTTGGAATTGGTTCAAATGGTGTACCTTTATCGTTAATATCTATTGGCATAGCACGGTCGTACAC
>JAEEGL013103456.1_pt1 | contig 42609 bp, 59 predicted proteins | sample 9134231 | NCBI WGS metagenome assembly JAEEGL01 (sample SAMN16246548, study PRJNA631951) | gut metagenome | biome: gut microbiome; feature: rumen; material: fiber-attached | host: Bos | place: Iran: Karaj | collected 2018-10 | reverse complement strand
TGTGTATTTTTGTTTTTCTTCCTCACTTAAGTCACCACCACCTACCTTCTTATATGTAGCCTTAAGAGTTTCATCATAAACAATTATATCATAATTTTATAAGGTTGTAAAACTCGCATTTGCTTAATTTTAGTAGGTTTTAGACCGTATAAAACCATATAAAATCGAGTTAGTTAGTACCAATTAAGTACCAAACATTCGCTCCCATGTTTTCATGGTTACGATTCGTGTTTGGTATTTTTTGTATAGGATTGATTCTGTATTTTGTCCGAACACTCCATCTTGAGTGATTGCTAACTTTCGCTGTAAAATTTTAACAGTGTAGCCAGTATCCCCTCTCATGAGTTCTGGCATAAATGTTTTAATTTCTCTATAATTTGCTTTGTCGCTATAAGTTATCCAGTAGTACTTTTCTGCACGAGTGTCAATGTGTACAAAGCCTTCATTTGCATTGTTTGAGTAAGCATAGAGACCTATTCCCTTTATGCCTATTTTTTCGCAGTACATTGCCACTATGATTGGGTGTATACCTTTGACTTGAATGTCTACAGCACAACCTTCTATATGTTTTGAACTGGTCGCTCCATTTACTGATTTATTGTATGAAGCTGGTCTGTAGCCTGATGTTATTATAACAAAGCATCCAAAGTGCTCTCTTATCATTTGTACCTTTGGGTACAAATAGTCATCAACTAATAAAATATCATATTTACCAGTTTCGTATAAATTACGGAGTGGTGATGTACCTGCTATATGTTCCTTAAGTATAAAGTTTTGAGCGAGTTTTAAGTTTTTATCTTTTTTGTATGAATATTGTCTAATCATTTGCTTCTACATTTGGCTCTTGAACTGGTTCTATAGGTTCTATGGGTTCTATAAGTTCTGGAGTTTTATTTTTAAATTTTGCCTTAAAAATTTTATAAATATAGCCTCCTACTGATTCAGCACCAAAAACTACACCTCCAAAAATTCCTATTATAATTTGCCACATTTTTACTTCTGTTTCATTTATTTGTTTTATAAACATAAAACACACACAAGTTATTATTAAACCTATAACAAAAAACATTGCGACCCCTATGTAAAATGCTATAAAATCAAACTTTGTATTTGGGTCATGCATTGTCTGCATTTTATCAAATATGCATAAAATGGTTATGTACAGAATTATAACCGCACAGTAAATCATTATGATTTTGTAAATTTCTTTAAGTTCAGTTATGTCTACTGTTTGCGGTATAAAAGTACACACTATGCAGGTTATAAAAAATAACAGTGATGTTCCTATTGCCAGTATATAATGGAAGGACAGTGCAAGTTTCTTTATGCCTATTTCTTCAAAGCATTTTTTTAATAAATTCATTTATTTACCCTCCACTATGTTTTTAACAGCTTCATTCGATTTAAGTATTTCTTTGAATGTTAAAAGTGCTTCATCGACTAAAGTCGAGAATTTTTCAAATGTTATAATTTTTGCAAGCCAACTGAACTTGGTTAAAAACATATCATAGACCATTCTTAATTTTAATTTTCCAGTTTTACCACCGAGTTCCTTTTCCGCTTCCATACAAGCGAATACGAGCCACTCTTTAACTTTTGAGAGCTGTTCATTTGTTGGGAGTTTCAAAAACTTAAGCACTGCAAAAATTGACACACCAAGCACTGCTACGAGTGCCATGATTAAAAACCAGTTATTTACTATAAAATCCATATTTACTCCTCCGTTCTTTTGTTTTGACTAAACCATAAAGGGTATGTTAGATGTTGTTCATCAAGGTATTTAACAAACATGTCAGTTAAGTACCAGTTGCCATCATAATCACAAAAATACTTTTTACCGATTGAGATTATCTCATCATGTTTTTCTGAGCACAGTTTCATCATAACGATTAGTTGTAGTCTTATGTTTCCTTGCGATATGTATTTCAGCTGTTTTTCTATAATCTCAAATCGACTTTGCTTTTTCTCGGTTTCTTTTGTATCACTACGAGTGATTAAAAATTGAATAAAGCCTGTACCAAAAAAACCACCGATTAATGCAAACAATCCACTTATGAGTGCTACCATTGTTGTTTTATCCATTAATCTACACCCCCTTTATTATAAAAGTTTTCACTAAAATAACCGTGGGCTTCTGATCTACTTGCGACTTTTAATAACAGCTCTCTGTCTGCACCTGTATCGAACCAGTATTGCATTTCTTTGACCCATGCATCCCATTCTTCTTCAGTTACCCATTCGGTATTCATTTCTTTTTGGTAGTCTTTACTCGTATTACTTACGACAGCTGCAAAACTCACTTGATTTATAATCAATGTAATTATTAAAACTACAATGATTTTTGTATTACGAAATTTGTTAAACATTTACTACCTCCAACCATAAGTGAATAATAATCTATGATTGTTTCATCGTGCTCATCCACGGTTTCGTGTGGCACAAAACTTCCATTAATTTGTGTATATGATGCAGCATGATTTATTGGTTCTATTACTACTGTTCCGTTTAAGCCTTCAAAGAATGAACTAATAACATTTGCTTGCTTTGGTTTTAGTATTTTTGAGTACTCATCTTCTGTTATCTTAAACTTACAAAGCCTTCCTTGAGAGTCTACTAAAAAGTTTGAACCTACTACACTTATCATGTATTTCATCAAATAACACTGGTACATGTATTGCTTATTTATTGTAGGTGTTATTTTTACGAGTTCCAAAAAGTTACCAACTATTTCTTGACCTTGGTCATTAAAATATGAATTTACTTGGGTATAACCTTGACCAGCAGTGTATTTAAGCACATAGGCATCTGGTGTCTGTGTAGGTTCTGCAGTTGGGTCGCCATCTATAATGTATGTCAAATCATCCATGTCTACTACTGGTTTACCATCTTCTGTCATTATAAGCATGTTTTGTGAGTTCTTTTTCCATTCTGCTATAAAGATTGGGTTGCCTTGATTATCAAATGCACCATCAATTTTTAGGGCACTTTTTAATGTGAACTCTTTAGTGCTTGCGATATCTGGGTCTACATAATGATCGCCATCATTATCATAGAACTCATGTTTGTTTTGTAGGCAGTAGTAGTATCCACTTGGTTGAGTTATGTCTATTCTTGTCTGTGTTGGGTACGAATAATTGGTATCGAGAACTGGGAATCGTGCTATTTCTTTTGCCGTATCTGTAATGTTGGTTATTGGAGTCTGTAGTGTTCCTTCGATGTTAGCAGTTAAAACACCGAGCATTGTGAGTAATTTTCTATTAACAAATAAGTGAGTTGGATTTAAAGTTGCTAATTCGTTACTATAGTCTGTTATGTCAATTTCATCTTGCTTTCCATCGATTAACTCTTTTAGGTATTTACCCATTGCTGCAGATAACGGCTTATTTGCATCATTGGTGTTGCAGTTGTTTACGATGTCTGCTACTAATACGAATAAACTAAAATCTATAGCACCACCATTGTCAACCCATCCATCTTCTTCGGTATAAAGCCAAAAGTGGCCATCTTCTTCACATCGCCACTCATCGTTTACTTCCATATCAGTAAGTGCTAAAATTTCAGCCTTTGTCTGTTTAACACCTTTGATTTTTATTGCACCTTGAACCTGTGCCTTTACAAAATCAAAGATTGCTTTTGCCGTAATAAGTTTATAGTTCTCTGCAGTAAAACTTTGAGGCATTGAACTGTAAACTTCGCCTGCTTTGAAGCTACCTACTATAATATTAAGTATTTCATTGTCATCACAGTCAATCGTAACATTCTTATATGTTCTTGCAATGTCCTTAAATGCATTTATAAGGTCTTGAACTGTTATGTCATTTTCAAGTGTTATTCCTGCCACCTTTCGAATACCAGGAATGTTTTTGGCATTTAATTTTTTTACTGCATCTGCACTTGGGTACGATGTGATGTCACCTTCTTCCAAATCATCAAAACTTTGTATTTTTTGGTCGGTATTCTCTTTTTTACTAAACTCTACCTTTACTTCTCTGTTGAGTTCTGCTTGATTTTCTGCTGTACCTGATAAACTTTCCATTGTCTTATTCTTCAGTGGTGTTTCATCGGTGTACTGCATGAACCCTTCATTAAGAGTCCAGTTTCCATTACCTATAAATACGGCGTCTGTTTTCTTATTTGGGAAGGTCACATTTCCTACATCAAAAGGGAAGGAACTATTAGCCGCTGGTACGACATAATCGCCTATTTGGATTGGTGATCCATCAATTCTTGTTGTTGGGAACGAGCTTCCGTTAGTAACGAATCCCAGTGATTGTCTGGTATCGTTATTTCCAGTCATTCCCATTACAAGTCCAACTGTTGCTTTGCCCATGTTTTATGCCTCCTGTGGTTTATATTTGTACCATTCGCCGTTTATGGCCTCGTAGTAGCCTGTTATTTCATGTGTGCTCTTTTCGTACACTTCTGCCAATGTTCCGTTTGGTAGGTTTGTGCCATCTACAGTTTTAGCACTATAAATGTCAAACTCTTCTTTTTCGATGTACATTGTGTCTTTGTTGGTATTTGATTTCATTACTTCGTACCCCCTTATTAATTCATCTAATTCATAATTTCTGTTATTTATGTCAATGCTTATGTTTCCATGTAAATCAGTTAAAATATCAATTTTTACCATTTATAATTGCCTCAATCTGATCTGCCACTTCTTGACCATAAACATGTATAATTTCTTCAATTGTCGACTCGCCTATTAGTACTTTTGCTGCGAGTAATTTCAACTTTTTACTACTCATTTTCATCCTCCAAAATTTCAACTAATAACTCTATGGCTTTTGACTGATTTTCGATTTTCTTTTGTAAAAATTCTATATCTGCATAGTTTTGAGTTTCTATTCTCTCTTTTAGCTGTTCAGTTCCACGGTTTTCATATTCTAATTTGCTACATCTTAAAAACTCTATACTATAGTATGTTTCTTTATCTTGTATTATTTCAGTTTTTTTGAGTACAATATCGACTTGATCACCCCAATCCTTTATCCCTGTTTTGTAGTTATTATCAAATTGGATTTTTGATATTGTTTCATTACATCTTTGCATTTAATACCTCCACTCTTGCACCACCCAAGCAATGAATAGTATCGTGATAAACTATGCATTGTTATGGTATTCTTATTAATTTTATGTTTTAAATTTTTGGTCGCTCTTTTAAAGTTTTCATTTATTTTTTTCCGAGTTCTTATTGTGTCTTTGTCAAATACATAACCGACAAAATCTATTTTATGATTTTTGATTGTATGTAATAAATAAGGATGTAGTTTTAACTTAATTTTTTCAACTTCGTATTTTATTGTTTTATAAGCATTTATGAGTTCTTCTTTACTGCCGATTAATGTTATATCATCCATGTATCTATAGTAATGAAGTTTTAATTTTTCTTTTGCTAAATGGTCTATGTCGTTTAAGAAAAAATTAGCAAAATATTGACTGGTATAATTTCCTATCGGTACACCTTTGTCATAACTATCAATAATTTTAAATAATAAATTCAGTAGTTTTTTATCCTTGAACTTATTTGATAATTTCTTTTTTAGTATTTCATGGTCTATATTATTGTAGTATTTTCTTACATCTAATTTCATTACATAATCTTCGGGTTTTATGTATTTTCGAGTGTCTTTTAATGCCTTTAGTATTCCTCTATTTGGTATTGCTGAGTATGTTTGCCTTATAAATGTTTTAATAAATAACGGCTCTACTACCAATAAAATCGCCCAGTGTATTATTCTATCTGGGTAGTATGGTAGTTTTGCTACGAGTCGTTCTTTCCCTTTATCGTTGATTATAATTTCTCGATATTTACTTGGTTTATAAGTTTCATTTATTAGCATTTCTTGGATTTTCTTTATGTATAATTCTGGGTTAGCATTTACCATTTTAACTTCTTTATAATGCTTTTTACCCTTTTGAGCATTTTTGTGTGCTAATAATAAATTTTTATAATCACAAATCTTATTGTATAAATTCCCATATCTTTTCATTTGTGTAAATTTTTACTACTTTTCGCAATTGCTACCAAGCAGTAGTTCCCTTGTATATTTTTTCACTATTTCTTTGTGAGGGGACTTATTGCATATTCTAATTTACATTGCTGACCTGAATTGTTCGAATTAGCATTGGTGAGATTATTCGAATTAGCATAAAGTAGACAAGTGATCGCCGTATTATTCCAATTGCTGCCTGCCTCGACATACTCTGTACACATCGCTTGCAATTTCGCTCCCTTATTTAATTTTAATTAAAAACGACACAGCCGACCCGAACCGCCCGAACCAGCACCGGCGAGACTAAACGAACTAGCAGAAAGCAGACAAGCGACCGCCGCATCATTCCAATCGCCGCCCGCCCCGATTAATGCATAACCATTTGTATCGTATGTACCGCTGTTATATTTAAAGTGCCATCTGTGGTTTTTACACATATAAGTTGTTAATGATCCACTATCAGCATTTATTTCCATGTCCATAGCACTTAAATCTTTAAAGCATAACTCTTTGCTAAAATAATCATGGTATGTTGTATCAACAGGTATAGGTATTTCGTAGTGACCCTCATATCCATCACTGGTTTGTGAAAAAAACTCAGGGTCTACACATTGTGTGTAATCAAATATTTGATGTTGACCTGTAATTATGTTTGAAATACCACACATTCCTAAAAATCTATGAATGTTTCCAACCATGTTCTCAAGTCCACAGTCTTTTCTTCCGTTAGTTTGAGTATTATCACCCCATATGAATCCACTATTATTCATTGTGCCATTATTGATTGCATTTGTATTAGAGGTCTTGACTCTGCCTGCTCCTATCATTGTATTTAAGTTTTTATTTCTAAAAAACATTACTTCAAGAAGCCAGAGCATGTTTATATGTTTTTTATGCTCTAAATTATAAAACTCATTAGTCAGTCCTGTAGCTGCCTTCAATAAATCAGTTTTATCTTTGCAGTATTGTACATATTCATTTCTGGTTTTGTTTACAAGTGTTGCAGTTCCACTTATGCTATGTATAATGTTATTAAACATTGACATAGTATAAACACCCATGTAAACTTGATTTTTTTCGTAATAAACACCATTACGATCTATGTATCCAGTAGTGCATTCATATTCATCATTTAGTTTTCTATTACTAATGTGTGCTTTTATCACCCTTGGAATTAAAACACCATTTTTTAATTCATATTGTGATTTTTCAAACCAGATATATAGTTTTTTAAACTTAACCATTACATCGCCATCTACACCTGTTAAAACAGATGTTCCACCGCCTTCTTTTTGGCTATAATAATCTTTGTTAAGGTAGTATTTTGGTTCGGCATCTTCATGTCCTATAACACATGGCTTTATGTATTCATTGTATAAAGGTGTTTTAAGCCATGAACCTTTAGTATTGGCATTTGCACCACCGTATTGTGACATTGGTGTAAAATCTCTATTATCGCCTTCATACCAAACATCATATTTGTCTACAGTTCCTGTGCTTGAGTATCTTCCGTTATCCATTCCAACTACATAATGGAAGTCATTGTCACCCATATGTCCTGTAGGAATAACATTAAATCCGTATGTTTCATTTACTTTATAACCTTTGCAAAGGTTTGAATCAAAATAATAAAGTTTATTATTTGTATCTTCTGATGGTTCTACTTTTTCTTCAGTTACTTGATTTGTTATGTCTACATTATCCAAGAACCAGTGCCCTGTATCAGTGGCTCTGTAGTATCCAAGTGCTGGTCTGCTTGCTTCAGTACCTTCTGTATGTGGTAAAAAAATCCAATTGTAATAGTTTTTTGATAACACTTGAGAAATTTTGTATTTATCTTCGACCCTATTGTATATGGCTTTTCCTAAATCTCGCCTTGATGTTATACTTGGGTCTACATCTACAATTTCAAAACCTGAACCACTTCCGCCACCGCCTATGTCATCCCATATTGGCTCGCCATCATCATTGAGTTTACATTGCTTAACTTCATTTGTCGTTGAGTTTTTGTATCTTAAACCCAATAATTCCATGGTTGGAGTTGGGAACGATTGAACTACTTTGTCGACAAAAGCGAGAGCTTCTGCTGCATCTATATTATTGTTTAGAAACGAGTTGACATCGTATTCATCTTCATCTTCAAATTTTGTAAATCCTTTACTTGTTTGGTACATGATTAACCCTCCAATAATTTGATTTCGCCGTGTGTGTATCTCTTAAGTTCGCCGTGTGTGTATCTCTTAAGGTATCCATGAGTAGTCATGTTTACTCTTACCTCTATGACCATATCAAGTGGTATAACAGAATCGAGCAAGGTATAAACTGCCGCTCTTTTATCTATGTATTCATTGTTAAGTTTTACAATGACTCTGTGCCTTTTTCTTATGATTTGACATTTGTCTTTTGGCACTATTACATAAATCCTATTATTGATTGTAGTTTTGTTGTATGGTATGGCATTGTTATAAAGATTGTAAACATTAACCCTTCGCTCATCTATTGTTAGTCCTTCGCCATTTAATCCGAGAGGTTCTTCGTATAATTGTTTGAACCATTTCTCTGGGCAACTAAAAATAAATTGAGCATTCATTAAGTCTTTTATAACTTGTTGTAATGCATCGAACTCTGGAATGGATGCCTCTGTTATTGCTATGTATTCTCTGTATTCTTGCAAAAATGTAGGTATTTTTTCGAGAAGTCTATTCATCTGTTACCTCGCCGAACACTGGTATTTCGTATTTATCGAGTATTACATTACTGCTGCTACCGTTTAGCTGTAGTGATGTAATGTCAAGTATGCCTTGAATTTGTAAAATCAAAGCTGACAATTGTGCTACTCTTACGATTATATTGTTTTGGTTCGCCCAGTCCATTCGTAATGCATTTAGTTCGTATTCGATTTTTGCTTCTATCTGGGACTTCAAAATGTTAAAATTATAACTCGTATCGTATTGTGCTATTAACTTCACATTTATTGTCACTTCATCTACGGTTTGAATGTGTACGAAATGGTCATAAGGTGCTATTGATGTTCCTTCGCCATCATTTTCTGCATCTATAATGTTTTGTACTGTATCTACGAGCACACTTGATGCTTTGTTATAATTACTGTCCAGTATTGTTATTAATATATTTTCATTTTCATTTTCGACTCTTTTAGTTTTGCAAGCACCGACTCCTGATATAGCAGTCACTTTGTTTATGTAATCTCTTTTGTTGCCTCCATATGCTTGCTCTGTGAATGAGTCAAAGTATCTTCTTCTGAATGACTCTGTATCTTCTTCATCTTCCCCTGGAATTAAAAGGTCAGTAAGCACCGAACTTGTTAAACCATCTATATAGTCTATTGGTATCAAAATACCACTTTGGTTTCCATCCGTTCCTGCCGTTTCGCATTCCATTTTGTAGGTATAATCACTTATTTTTTCTATTGCTTTATAGATTAATTTTCCGCAAGTGAATCTATTACCTATTGGCACGGCACAGTTAAACTCGCCCTTTACTATGGCTTTACTTGCCTCGTATGGTATCTTTCCTCTCTCTTTGGCTCTTTCAATAAGTGATGTCCTATTTGCAGTACTTGCAAAGGTTTCTTTTAGTACGGCATCAGCTCCAATGTATGCCGTTGCAAACTCTATAGCTTCTGGTGCTAATCCATTAAAAATTGGACTTGCTTCTCTTTTATCCAAGTTGTTTGGAACTCGATCGAGTAATCTTTTTAGTATGATTTCATAGGTTTCATTTTCAAACATTATAAGTCCACCTCCGTATTATAATCAAACTCTCCATAAATTGTCTTTACTGTAAAACTTACGAGGATTTTTCTTTTATCAATGTTAAAATCAAAGTTATCTACTTCTTCAATTCTATCATCAATTGACAATGCCTCTTGTACTACTCTTTCGATTTCAGAACACACCCAGTCTACTGGTTCGCCATATAAATGTTTTGTTTCTATTCCTATGTTCCATGAATAAATTATCCATTGGAATCTTTCAATGTTTAAGTAACAAAATACAGCTTGCTTTACAGCCTCAACACCATCAATTATTCCGACTATGGTTTTTGTCTTATCGTTGAGTTTATATGTTTTACTTGGGTAGTTTGTTATTTCTATATTTTCTTTTAACAGTGTTTGTGGTGTCATACTCTATCTAATACCAAGTAATGTTGACCACCTTGCTGCTGTAAAAGGATGACCTTTTCCCCTTCTTTTAATTTAGTCAAATGTTTTACTTGGTACTTACCCTCCAATTTATGATTATGAGTGCTATTTTGCACCGAGCCATCCCCTTGGAACGGATGGTCATGGGTATTATCTTTAGTGTTCCAATCTATATAGATTTCTTCAGTCCACTCTGTCACATTTCTTGTGAGTGTCAATTGTATTTCTTCAAGTATGATTTTTTGGTCTATTTTAATTTTTAATGGTGCAGCCGAAACTACTTCACCATAGACCCAGTTACTTGGATCGCCTGCTTGAACTGTTTCTTTGATTAGTCTTTTTATAAGGTTTACTAAATCTGACGCATCATTCATATTCGCCACTCCTTAAGTTAATGTCCATCATGTGTTGGTCTTTTTTGTATGTGTGTTTTGCTTTATCTACGAGCATTATGCTATTTATTGTTGTTGATTTTGTTTTAATGTTTACTAAAAGTCTAACTCCTGCTCGCACTCTATTATCGCCTATGCAATTCTTAATTGAGAGTTTTTTGAGTACTCTATTTTTAAGTTTAAGCATTGCATCTGCTTTAACTTGACCATTCTCTTTCTCGCCAAGTTTTTCATACATCTGCAGCAAACCCCATTTATTGATTTTTGATGTATCCTTGGCTATGTAAACTTTACGGCTCTTACTATCTTTGTTTTCTTCAATAAGTTTTATTTGGTTATATGTGTCACTATCTATGTCTTTATCATACTCATAATCCTCACAACAGTCCTCATCTACTTCTATATTTATTTGTGTATTCTTAATGTTTTTAAGTGTGAGTTTTCCAAAGTCATCATAAAGCACAAATAATGATTTTGTATTCATTAATGTTATATCAAGAGCCGATTGTATTATGTCAAATAATGACGCATCTTGTTTTTTTAGTGATGGGATTTTATAAATTGTATCTTCTATTTCGCCTATATTTAAGACAAAATCTGATGCAATTTTTCTTATAATCTCACTTGCCGTTTGTCCTATAAAATTATAACTATCTTTATTCTTTAAGTATCGTAATTGATCATAAGCACTTATTGGTATTACATCTTTTTTCGATTCTTTACTTTTGAATAAAAATCCAAAAAATAAATTGTCAGTTCCATCTGTTAGTCTTATAGCACTACCTTCTTCTATGACAGTTGCTTCATCTGTTTTTATGTTAAATGATAAACTTGAAGGAGTTCCTACTCGACTTGTAGTCCATACGACACCTTCTTCTATAGGTGGCTCTATTAAATTTCCATTATGTTCGATTAATAATTGCATTTTACCCCTATGTTGGAATTATGAACTCTTGCCCTACATAGATTAAGTTCGGATTTGCTATTTTGTCTTTATTGGCCTCATAAATCTTTGTGTATAATGCCCCATTTCCATAGTAGTATTTTGCAATTGCCCATAAAGTATCGCCTGCTTTTACCACATACTTTGTTGTTTGTGTTGGTGCAGGCGATGTTGATGTATCTCTTGTATTTGTAAATCCCTGAACTACTGTCGCAGTTGATTCTGTTGGTATGACATAAGTTTTAATTCCATAATGTCTATATTTTTTTAGTTCGATCTGTAGAGTCACATCTGTTCCATCTTTTGTTGACTCTATTTGATTTATGCTTTCAATTGCTACTTTTTTATTTGTGTTAAATATTCGTGAATTGTTTTGCTTAACTCTTGTAATAACAAATTGAAAAGGCTTACCCTTCAATTTTTCAATTTTCTTTATAAAGTAATTAGCATCTTTGTATGAGCCTTTGTATACCGCAAATGGGTATTTTGTATTTGGGAGTAGTACATCAAACTTGATTGTTTCCAAACCTTCTTGCTTTAGTATGTTTATCTCGCCTTCATTCAATAATGTTATTGTGGTGTTTTTCTTACTTCCTGATATAGTAACTTTTTTAGGTGTAACAGGAAGTAAAATGTTTTTTAAATAAAATAAATACATTATGCATATACCCCTTCTGCTGCACTTTGCATTCCTTGGTTGACACCTTTTACGAGGTAGTCAATTATAGAGTCTGCGTCAGTGTCTTTGCTTATGTTCTGATTAATTCCGCCCATATCTATTTTGATTTCTGCAGTAGTAAATCTATTGATTGTTTCCTGTTCTGCTAAATCTTTTAAGTATGCCATTTCTTCATCATCTGTATTCAGAGTCTGTTCGATTCCTGATGTTGATTGTGCTATTGAACCTATGTTTTGGCTGAGTAGGCTATCTTGTCCGAGTGCAGGATTTAGCACACTATCAATGCCTGATGTAATGTCATTTACTATTCCATCGCCCCATGCTGCACCTTCTCTAAATGATTGCCCTATCCAATCTTCCTTTTGGAACGATTCAAGCGGATTTTTGTATTCAAGTTTTGAATCGTATGCCGCCTGTTCTTTGGCTCTGAAATCTTCGGCTGCATTTGTTATGCCGCTTACATCAATGTCTATAAATGGTAGTATATTTAATTTGTCGACTATGCCCTTTACCACTTCCATTACAGTTGCCATTAAACCCCAGAAGTGTCCTTGTAAATCTTTTATAATGTTTACGATTCCTGCATAAAGGTTATAAAAGACCGCACCGACAAAATCTATAACATTCATAACGGTTTGTTTTACTACATTAAGTCCGCCAGTTATTAAACCGAAAAAACTTCCTGCAGCACCTGTCATTTCTGCTATTTTTTGTAAAATAATTATAATAAGTCCAATGAGAGCACCTACGGCTGCTATTATCCAAACTATCGGACATGCTGCCAGTGCTGCATTTAGACCCACTTGTGCTGCGGTTGCTGCAAATGTAGCTACTGCTTCTATACCATGAGCAATTGCAACTATTCCAAGTTGTACTGCATATGCTGCAAATGCAGCTGCTACTCCGAGTACTATGTATTGTAGCCACGACCAATTATCGACTATAACTTGTGCTATTTGCATTGCTACATCAATTACTTGTGATGCTCCTACTAAAATCAAATGCACAGCATCCGAGAATGCATTCATAACTGTCTGTATTGTTGACCAGTTTTTTGTTAGCACGTCGTTTATCGCCTGTAGTCCTTGCTGTATTTGTCCTCCCATCTGTTCTTTCAAATCACCCCAAGCATTTGCCAGTGATATGATTTTTCCTTCTGGTGTATTGGACATTTTTTCATAGAGTCCATCCCACGATTCTGCTATTATGCTATTTATGACAGTTGCCTTTTGCATGTCATCTGACATTGTCGCATAACTTTCGCCGAGTTCTTCTACGAGTTGCTGTTGAGTAGCCGTGCCTTTAAGTATTGCTTTTTGGGTGTCGGTTACTTCAAAGCCTTTTTTAGTCATTGCGTCATATGCACCTGTAGTCATTTTGGCTATATTGGTTGCATAATCTACGAGAGCCTTACTGTCTAATGCTCCACCACCTGACATTCCTGCAGCATAATTTGTCAATGTATCCATCATTGACTCTATCGCATCTGTATCTTTGAAATAAGTCGCAAATTCTGCACCTGCTGCTATCATTCCTTCATCGCCGTACATTCCTTGCGATTGTATTTCTTTTGACTTTGCGAGTATTCTGTCAAATGATGCCACGGCATTGTCACTTGTATTCTGCAGTACTGCCATTAGTTGAGTTTCAGCGTTTCTTTGGACATTGTAGGCCTCTATTGAACTATTTATCGTATCTGTTATTGCACTTACTGCCATTCTTCCTGCTTGGGTTATAATGTTTCCCATTACATTCGAGAACACAAGTGCACCTTTTGTCAATCCATTAAATGATTGACTATTTACATTTTGGAGTTGGCTATTAAGTTCTTCACATGCCAATTGGCTGTCTTGAACTGCACTCTCAAATGCATTTACTGTATCTGTATCAAAGCCTGTGTCAGTTGCAGAGTCGACATTTCTCATGACAGTCATCATAGTACCGAGATTGTTATTAATTCTGTTAATAACACTACTCATGTTATCTACGATTGATATTTGAGTTTTTAAACCTTTACTTTCTGCCACGATTTTTTATCTCCTGTTCTTGTTTTTTCCTTGCTTTCGCATAAATGTCGGCTGCTGCTATGACAAATGCTTTTTCTTGATTGTCCATCTTTAAATATTCGCTGGGTAGTATGTGTAGTTTAACGAGACACCAGTATGCATATCCAGCGTCGGTGTCCGTTTCAATTAGTTTTTTGCTTCTTGTATTTCTTCCTCTACATCTGTTATTCCACAGAGTTCTTGGATTTTCTGTTCGAGTTTTCCGAGTTCCCCTGTGTCATCCACCATTGCATAAAGCAATGATCTTGCGTCCTTAACTCCATAACTATCTTGCAATTCAGCATTGTTAAGGTTTGGCTCTACACTGCTTGCGATTACTAAATTAATCAAGTAGTTATTTATATCGAGTTTAGGTCTGAACATGTTCTTCTTACCTTCAATTGGAACATCAATTGTTGAATTTTCTCTTATTTTGTCTGTTTCTTCTGATGTTAATTTTCTAAACATCCACTCAATCGGTTTTCCGTTGTCATCCACTAAAGATTTTGTAGCTGCATACTTTAGTGTTTCTGGTTTTATTTTTTTATTTTTCTTCATGAATCTTTCAAATTGACTATTCATAATGATTTCCTCCATTATATTTTTTTATTGCATACCTTGTAACATCTTAAAGACTTCAGGCATGTTGCAGTCATCAAATGTGAAGTCGAAGCTATCTTCGAGCAACGAATCATCTGATATAATTTTTGCTAAAACTCCGCCGTCCATATTGCAGTCTTTTGCAATGACAGTCTGACGCCCTACTGTAGTGGTTGGGTCATCATTTGTTATCTGCATATCGAAGTACACATCTTCACCTGTTGATATAAATTGCAATAACTGCTCTCTAAAAATAGAGGTATTGTAGTGGAATTTAGCTGAGCCAGTTCCTTCTGCAGATGTGCTTTTGTGCCCAGTCATAGTCTTACCCATAATCTCAACTTTTTGTTTTGTCTTGGTTATATTTAATTCTATGTCCTTGGCTTGCAAAAACAAATACCTATTGCCATCTGGCATTGTTATGTAGCAGCTACCGAACTTAGCTGTCAATGCATCTCTGCTACTCATTGTTATATTTTTTGCCATTTTCCTACCTCCGTTATGCTACTTGAACTGTCATGTACAATTGTGACATGCAGTTAATAACATTGATTTTGTAAGTTGGAATGACTACTGACCTTTTGTTTTCGCCCTCTTGTACTTCCAATCCTTTTTCATCAAAAGTTTCAAGGGCTCTAACTCTAACGAGTGCTTTATGTATGTCAACGATTCTGTCACGGAGAGAGATTCTTCCATCCACGTCGTTTGGCATTTTTCCATAAAAATCGTTATTGAATGTTGTAGCCACTTCCATTGCTATCTGGTCTATAACTCTTATTGTCTGGTTATACTTGAAATCTTCACCCTTTTTCTCTGTGAGAGTAGTCAAAGAGTTTATATCTTCAAGTATTCTGATTTCATTACCCATTCTATGGAATACGAGTTCGCCGTTTGTCATTGCTTCCTCAAGTTCTGCTTGAGTGTAGTCAGTGTCAATTTCGTACTCGCCATCATAAGTCATATTAGAGCATGACTTATTTACAGCACAACCTGCTTCTGCACCACCAGTCCAGTAAATCAATTTATAATCATTACCAGTTCCCTTCGCTTTGTTTTTAACATTTATACATCCCTCGTAGTCTACTCTCTTGTTATAAAGTACTACTTGGAACTTAATGCCTTTCTCATCACGAAGTCTACTAACATAATTCTTATAAAGAGTTTTGATGGTATCTTCAATGGTTGGGCATATGAGCACATTAAAATTATATGACTCGAGTATATCGAGTGCATCTTGGTGTGATTGTGCTGTTATTGTGCCATCTGTACCATTTTCATATGGAGTACCAGAAGTTTCTGCGAGTGTCGCACTTGTTTTTGGTATCACATAATCACATGCTACAAGTTCAGAAGCTAATCCTACAGTTTGGCTGTCTACTATCTCTGTTCCGAGATAAGTGACAACATCGTACTTTGTATTGTCATCAACATTTATTGTTATGACAGTTTTCAGGTCGTTGCCACGAGTTCCGCCTTTTACGGCTGTTCCGTATGCATTAGAAGCCTTTGCCGAATCTTTATGCATGTTATAACCATAAATGGTATGAGCATGCTTAAACATTTCACGGAATGGTTTGTTTTCTTCTGCGTCATAAGCATAACCTGTGATTTTTAATGCATTCTTTTCGAAGTCTTGGGCTTTGATGGTTATTACACCATTGTCACCCCATTTCAAAAAGTCAAGCGGTACTCCAAGGTATCCTCTTTCAGAGAGTGATTTTGTAGCACGACTTAAGTTCACAAAGTTTATGTATGTACCAGGAAGGATTTTGTTTTGACTTTCAAATGTTCCGCCGCCTAATGACATCTTACTTTACCCCCTTTTCATAAAATTCTTTTAATCTTTTGTCTATTTCTTCAATTGTCAATTTCTCGTTTGGTTTTACGAGAGTTTCTATAGCATCTTTTTTTGTGTTGTATCTCTTTGAGTTAATGAGTGCCTCTTTTGTAAATTTAGGTGAACCCTTCATTACATTCTTAACCTCATTAACTGCTTTCTTTACAATGTTATCCATTATTCCACCTCTGGTGATTCTATTATGATGTTTTCCATTTTGGTTTCTTTCTGATAATTTTCGGACATATAAGTTTCTATTTCGAATGTCATTACTAACACTCCATCGGACACCACTTTGTTTCTATTTGTGCATTTATATGAAATTGATTTAGTAACTTCTAAAATCTCAAAAACACCATCCAATCTTTCCGCCACGTCGTTTATTTGCCTATTTCCATCGCTTGGGAAGAAGTCAACTTCAAAGGTATGTAGTGTATGAATCATGCCTTTAAGTTTTGGATCAAAATTTGGTTGTAAACACCGAATAGTAAAGCATGGAGGAATCATTTCCTGTTCTATGGTTTCTTTTGCTATGAGCATTTCTTCGCCAAAGTCCTTTTTGAACTCATTCCACAATGCAGTACTTATTGCACTTAATAATTCGTTAGTCATTTTGCATATCCTCGAACATTTTCTTTAATTTCTTTTCGATGATTGCTGGTGCATCCTTTTGTAGTTCATTTTCTGATAAAGTCAGCATAAATTTACCTTTTACCCACCCTTTATGATTTCTGGTTCTATGTCCGTATTCGACATATTCAGCATACTCTACAGGGTTTGTAATTTCTATGGTATAAGTATTGCCTTCTTTTTTTACTACAGCTGATTTTGCAAATGCTGCCGCATTCGTTCCACCAGTCCATCCTTTTCGGAGTGTACCTCCGTTATGTCCATCGCTATAAACACCTACTGGTGTTCTCTTAATAACTTTTGCCAAGAGTCTTGCTGCTAATTCTTTAGCACAGGCCTCTATGTAGCCATCGTTTTTTTTCTGTACTTCTTCGAGATTCTCTTTTAACTTTTTTACATCATCAAAATTAAACATATTTATCAAACAGTTTAAGTGGTATTTCTTGGTGTGTATTGTATGGCTGTGGTTCGCCACCTCTGGAATAATCTTTTGTTATTTCCTGTCCGCTTACCAAATCCGTATAGGTCACTCTTATTTTTGACCCTGCTTTTATCACAAGGTCTGGTCTTATGAATAGTGTTATTGTTTGTGGTGCTACTACTACACCTTTAGTTTCAGATCCTGTTTCTGAGTTATCAAAATCAATACGACATGGTTCATCATTTATTATTGCTACTTCTTGAAAATCAGTAGAATGATCTATTGGATTTATTACTTTTTGTTTTTCATAAATTGTAGCTTTATGTTGGTATAAATCGGCAAATGCATTTCGTGCTGCTACCACTTGAGCTTTCTGTAACATAATATATCCCCTTCCCCTGAATTAATTAAATAATCAATTAGCATGTCTAACTTTTGATCTAAACTTTGAGTCGAGCTGGTATTTACAGCATAATTTAAAGTGAATTTACCTTCGGTTATCGATGATAATTCTTTTGTTACTGCAGCAGGTTCTATCACTAATTCGCCACTATTCTTTTTTGCTAATAGAAACTCACCACACACTCTGTCAACGGCTATTTTTTGTAATTCTTTTGGAATTGCACTTTGATTTGTCATTGAGAGTATGTGGTTTTTAACTTTTGGCATCAGGAACTCTTTTATGACAAACTCATCCTTTGTTTCATCATAGATGTATCCTAATGATTCGAGTCTACTTTTTATGGTTTCTATTTTCATTTACTTAACCTCTTGAGATAAGTCTTGCGATTGCAATTGCCTTTGTAGGAATTGCTGTTGTGCCGTTATTTATAACAGCCCAGTTTCCACCGTCCTCAAGTTCTGCATTTGTAACACTTACTACTGCAGTTTGTGGTACTTCGAATGAAATACCTTCAACACCACAAATGTATCTATCTCTTACATAGAGTGTATCTTCGCCACCATTTGTCTTTGGATCTCTATACATTTCGTATGGTACTGAATCTGGTGATGGATCTACAATGATTGCACCCTCGCCAAGGAAGTATGTTGTGTGACTTGTATATCCCTCTGCATCTACCTCATAGTATGAACCTATGTTTGACACATTTGGAGTACTTACTTCAGTATATGTATAATTAGCTGAAGAATTTCCTGATCTTGTGTAGTACTTTTTACCTTCTACCAAAGCACTATCAGCAGTTTTCTTATATGTTGGGTCTACATTAACTGATGGCATGTCATCATCTATGAGCACAGTTCTGCCGTTCCATTGTGCCATTGTTAAATCCTTTTGAATGCCTTCGGCATCTGTGTATTTCATAAATGATAAAAGTTTTTGATTCTCAAGGTCTGTAGCAACAGTTGAGTCCATGATTACGAGTTTAATCTTTGACTTATTATCGCCACATGCCTTTTGGATTGCTTTGTTGAGTATTTCTGGTGACACACCCTCTTGGTTAGTTGTATCCATTGTATGTCCTACTACAAACTCTTTAGCAGCTCGGCCTCTTACTGTTGAAGTGTCGCTGTAGTCCATACTAAAGATTCCTTTGAGGATTGCTAACATTAAGTTTTGCTTTACCTCTACTTTGTATTCTGCGACCTGTTGAGCCACATTATCCATGAAGTTAACACCTGCAGTTATGTTCTTTGCAAATGACTTCTCTGTCCAACCGTCCATTCTTGATGCCACAACAAATCCTTGGTCGAATGTTACTGTGTGGGTTGAATTGATGTTTGTAGCACCATCATTGTTTTGTGATGTACTTGCATCAATTTTTCCAAAATATGGAACTCTTACATAAAAACTTCCAGTTTGATTTGAGAGAGCATTTCTTGCATTTTCATTGCTACCTAATGCTCCACTCTTTGCAAGTTCTGATTTCTTTACATTTGGGATTCTATCGATGTATTTACCGAAAGCCTCCGCATTAAATACTTTACTGTCAAATATTGCACTCATTATTATTTACCTCTCTTTTTTAGATTTGTGCATTTGGATTTTCCTGCATGTATTTGACCATTTCACTATAGGTCATTTTGCTTGTATCAATTTGACCATCGCTTGTGTCTTTTGATGCTGCAGGAGTTGCACCTGTTAGTTTATTCTTTTGAGGTTCTTCAAATAAAAACTTTGAATCCTCGGCCTCTTTTAAGTTCTTGATTTGATCAGCAAGACCTTTAACAGTTCCATCTTCCAAAAGTTCAGCTGTATCAATGTCTTTTAGCAGTGCCCTTACTGCTTGTAGGTTCTTTGCCTTTGCTTCAGTAAGTGCTTTGTCTACGGCATTAGACACTCTGATGCCTTTTAATTCTTTTTCATGGTTTTCTGCCGCTGTCTTATTCTCTGTTTGTAGATCTTCAATTTTCTTTTTTAAATCATCTACAGAAGCAGAATCTTTTTTTAAGGTTTCGAGCTGCTTATCTCTGTCATTGAGTTGTTTTGTCAAACTCTCTTTTTCGGATGTTAATTCATCCACTTTGGTTTTGAGTGAATCGCTCTCGCCTTTGGCTTTTCCAATGTCAGCCATGTTTTCATCGAGTATTTTGTCGATGGTTTCCTTTTCAAGTCCTAAATCTTCCAAGAATTTTCTTTTCATTTGTTTTACCTCTCTCTTTTTATTTTTCGTTTTTTATCGTGGTCTACTCCACTTGTTTTATTTTAGAGTTAAACCTTTTTACGACATGTTTAGGTCTTTTATTAAATAAAAAATAACACCTATTAAAGTGTTATCTGTTATTTCGCAACTACCTATGGATGGTGAGTCCATAGGCAGCCCTTTATATAATGGAGGATCATCATGCTTGCCAACAGTCCAGCTCCTATTGGCAAGTGTTAATTCTCAAATAAGCCAAGCACGATAGCGAAGTGTTATTGAAGTCTATCGCCTTGGTGGAACGAGCGGTTTCTTGTTTTCGCTCTTATTCTTTATATTGTACTTCAGATATAGGTTCAGTTATGGCAGTCTATGTAATAAAAAATCACACCGTTTTATTAGTGTGATTTTACACAGTAGGTTGAATTTATGTAATCCATTACATCTTCTATTTTCCGATCTGTATCAGTATAAATATAATCATTATCATTTGGGAGATTACAAAAATAAAACGAAATCTCTGCAACTAAATCTTCCGCTCGATCTTTAATTAAGTAATCATCTAAATTCTCAACGATTGGTTTTATAATATTCTTTTGTTCTTCTGTTAATTTTATCATTCTTTACTAACCACCGTGACAATAATTCCATCTTTGCTAATTGTGATTTGTCCTTTTTTGTTTACTATAACAGTTTGCATTCTACTATTAATTTTAATCTTTGCATTTTTATCTTTTAAGCATTTAATTATGTTATCAATTTTAAATGGTAATCTTGAACCCGTACCATTTCCAATTATTCGCTCTGTTATATGATTTCTTATGTCAGTTATTTCAATATCATTACTTGTAATCTGTCCTATTATTTTTTCTCTTGCTTCAGAATTTACTTTCTCGTAAGCATTAAATAAAACAGTTTTTTGCAAATAATCATTATTGATTGCTGTATCATAACTTTTTAGTAGTCCGAATCTTCTATTGTTTTTAATTATAGCATAAATTTGATCATCAGTCCATTTATTTATGCTAATAATTTTACTGTATTTTTCTTTAAATTCTTTGACTTTTTCTTCTCTTTCTTTTTTATCAGCTTCTTCTTTAAATTTAGCATACCATTCTTTATAAGTCAGTTTACTGTCCACGTCGTAGGTTTTTCCATCTATGCCTCTTGCTGCTCTACTTCCGTATGAGAATTCATCATTAAAGTATGGGCATGTAGTCGACCTACAAAAAACATGGAACGGTGGAGCGGTTACACCTGGTTCGTATTCGCTCATTTTAAAGTGTTGACCGTTCATTCTCTGACAAATATCGCTTGTATGATTATCAAGTGTTGCTACGATTTCGTATTCTTCCACATCAAGGTCGTTATAACATTCGTATTGAGATTTTGAAGCAAAGTATGCTGATTCAGTTTGTATTAATCTTGCAGCACAGTATTTCGCATTCTTATTACTTGAGTCTACAAACTTTGTCATGTTCGCTATGGTATCCTTTAATGATTCACCTTGTATTAAGTTTCGAACCATTTCTTTATAAAGGCTATCTACCATCTGGTCTTTTTTGATCCATATTCTATCAGAGAAGTTTGACCCATCTGCCGCCCACGGCTTATTGATTATGTTGTTTAGTTTTTTCTCATTGATTGTGCCAATTGTATTTTTAAGTTTGAATGCACTTTCAATTTCGTATGCTGTTCTGTAGTATCTATCTTTGTAGGCCTCTTTTATTGTGTCACTTACTACCTGTTCTTCTTTTGCAAATACTTTTTGATATTCAGCTTCAACTTGCATTTTTAAAGCTGTTAATTTTTCAATGTGATGTTTAGCACTTGCATTCTCGAGTTCTTTCATCCATCTCTGATCGAGTTCATTTTCCATTCCGTATTGAATGTACTCATTTATGTCCATTTTAAAGTCTTTTAACTCTTTATTATCGAGCATCTCTTTCGCTCGTTCTAATGACACATTATTATTGTCTGCTATTCTTGCAAGCCATGTATCAATTTTGGCTTGTATTTCTTTTTTGGCTTTTTCAAATTCTGGAACTAATTCATCATATCCATCTTTGCTGATTTGGTGAGTTTTCTTTTCCAGTTCTATTGCCCTGTCCTGCCAATAATTGTTGTTTGCCATCATTTACCTCGAATGGATTATATTCACTCTCTTTTTGTTTTTCGAGTAGTTCTTTTTCTTTTTCCACGTCCTTTACCCAAGGAATTTGTGCAATGATTGTGTCATCTGACAAAGTGCCCTTAAGTTTCATACAGTCATTTATAACTTCTGACTCATTCATTATGGTATCTCTGTTAAATATAAAGTCTACCTGCTCTCCAAAAAAGTCGCCGACACCTGTATTCTTCAAATGGCAGTTGACAAACCATAAAAGTTTATTAAGTGCGAGTTGGAACTCTGTTTCCATGTTGTTGGCATCCATGTCTATATCATTATACATTGACTTAATGTTGACTTGATTTGGATTGCCTGCGAGTCTATCATCTTTAGCATCGTATCCCATCGCATTTTCAATTATGGCATCTTTGAAAAGTTTTAGTATTACTTTATAATTCTCGCTATTAACTTCTACTTGTAATGACTTTAAGTCACCGCTTCCACCGACATCTGATCTAACTTTAACTGCTCCATAGGTTGCTAAATTTTTACGGAACTCAGCCAAGTTTTCGCCATCATAATTTACAAGTATGAGTATAGAGTTTCGTGCATCTTCTTGCATGTTATCAGTGAATGTAGATTCTATTGTGTTAATGCCATCTTGTAATGTTTTAAGTTTTGACACGAGTGGTATTTCATTATCGTGGTACTTAAAGCAAACAAGCGGTATCTTATTCCAGTTGTATGGTTCAGCTTCATTAAGCAAAAAATAACTCTCTTTGAATGGATTTCTTGCAATTAACTTTCCACCTGGTGTTAAATCAAAATGACACACACCATCTTCTACATAAATGTCGACTTTCTCTTTGTATGTTTCATTCTGACCATTTACTTCGAGCACTGTATAGATTCTTATTGCATAATCAAGTTTTGTATGCTCATCATCCTTCCAGTTACATTTTAGTTCATATGGTCTTATAATCTTAAATGCAAAATCGCCGCTCTCATTATAGTATGGTTGTAGCCAAGCCTTACCATTGTTGAGTGAGTTTCTTCCGAGTTTCAATAATTGAGCATTAAACTCAACATTAAAAATTTCAGTTAAGATTTTCTGGTAGTCTTTATTCTTGCATTGAATAGTTACTGGCTTTCCTACAAGGTAGTTTGTTTTCTGATCTACCATTTTGGCATATTGATTATCAACGATTCTATTGTTTGGTAGATTCTCTATGGCCTCGAGTTTACCTTCCGCATTTATAATCTGTCTTTTTTTCTTGAGTATGTCTTGTATGCCCTTATAGTACTGTTCGCCAGTTATCATGTTGGCTCTCTCTATTGAGGCTTTCCATTCTCTGATTTCTTTTTCTATGAAGTTTTCATTTTTTAAGTCAGTCAAACTCACTTTTTTAAGTGCATTTCTGAATCTATAAAGGACATCTTCTATAATCATTTTCTACTCCTATTCAAAGCTGAAGTTTTTTTGTCGTTTATCCAAAACTCTAATTAATGATGAGAGACTATCTGGTGCATCATCGTGTTCTGCATTCTCATTATAGTCGAGTATTTGTTGAATGTACTCTGGGTCAGTATCTTTTGTAAAAATTACATCTTGCCACACGGCTTTTAAGAATGTAACTATCTTTATGTATTTATTTTGCGATTCGTGGTACAGTTCTACTCTCGCACCTTTTGCTTCCAGATCACGTCTTAAAAATCCTTTATCTGCATTCTGCTCATTATGTATTTTCCCACAGTTTCTATTCTTTGCGAGTCGTAGTATTTCAGTTTCCAGATCGATCACATGTTTTCGCCATAACTTTCCAAAAACATAAAATTTGCCATTTGTCTGTTTGACCATTGTGAAAGCAGTATAATCTTCACCCTCATATGCTGCGTCTATATGACCTATGCCTTGATTTACTCTGTATTCTTCTGCACCAAGGTTTGGATTCTCAAATATCACATCTTCACTTGCTATGTGTCTTAATTCGTAGTTTGCTGCAAATAATGAAGGTGGTTGTTTTGATTTAATCTCTTGTATCTGTTCCTTGGTTATAAGTCCTGTAGTATAACAGTCGTATTTTTTTATGTTTGGCATTAATGTGAAGCAGTCATCTTTATGCCACGGTGTTCCTGTGTTAAAAATTCGACCGCCTCTGTTCTTTATGTTTTGTAATTCGTTATAAATTAATTTAGTCTTATCTCTTTCAGCTTTGCTTATTCTGTCATCTATGTTTACTATGTCATCCGTAAAAATATAATCAAAGTGTTTTCCAGTTATTGAACCACCTATACCCATTGCTACGAGCTGATTCGTACCACTAACGGCTACATTTAGGTTTAGGTTTAATTCGTTTTGTGTTTCTGTAGTAAAGTATAAGTCCTTATTCCATATGACACTTGCGAGATATCGCATTTCATCTGTCTTAAGGATTTTAACTATTTGTCTTACTACTTCTTTAACATCCGAATCCGTTTTTCTCATGAATAAAATCTTTAGGTTCGGTTTTAACATCATGAGTATTGGTATTGCTATTGTTATGCATGTTGTTTTGTATGATCCTCTATGTGCTTGTAATGTTTCATCGTGCTCCGTGTAGAACATTGACTTAATCCATTCATTATGTATGTCTTGAAGCAAATTAAAACCCATAAGTTGTCCTACTCTTATGGGTTCGTTTAATAATAAATGAACGGCTTGCTCTTGAGTCACTTTAGAATAATCCCCATTCTGCTAATTTTTCAAAACCACCGATTTGACTTATCCAATCTCTGGCAGTTTCTACGATTTTCGCATAGAGGAATTGTTCGCCGTCTATCTCTATCATTGTATCGCCTATTGCACATGATGTTTTTATAATTTTGTTTTTAGTCTGTGCCATTAAAAAGCACATTATGTTTATTGACACATCTGCTTTTGACAGGTCTTTTCCATGTAGGCCTCCACCTGTTACTGATTCGCCCATGTCACTTCCGAGTTTTCGATTTGTCGCTCCTGTGTCTACATAAGTGCCGCCAGTCCAGTTTCCGAGTGGATTGATTATGGCATCTTTGAAGTTTTCTTCGAGCCATCCATCTTCGGCATGACTTTGGCAAATTATAAGTTTGTTTCCATCCAGTATGTATTTGCCATCTGTGTTATAATGAGCACTTATCGATCTTGCTATGCTCGAGAGTTGTCTATCTTCGCCTGTTAATGGCACACCCTTAAAGATTCCATTGTCACCGCATTTGATTTCATTCTCTTGGTTCTTTGAGAGGTATATGTCTTGTTTTGTGATTAAAACTGTAGTATTTAACTTTCCACCTATTCGCTCTACTATTTCTTCAATTGCCGCTTTATTATAATTCACTGATGTTTCGATTATCACATAACACTGACCGTGCCCTATTAACACTTCACATGCTATCTTTGGATTTTCTTGCATCTTATAACCCAAGTCTACTATCGCCCCTGCTATTCTATCTGCGATTTTATCTGGGTGGTATGGATTTACTTTCTCTATCATTATTTTCTTCCTTTCAGTTCTTTGTTGACCAGTGCTTCGACCTTTTCGATGGCCTCATTCTTTATGTCTGACTTAATTTCCATCTTTTCTTTTGGCTTTTCGCCGAGAGTATCTCGTATAAACTCTGCGGCTTTCGTATCGCCTTTTGCAGCCTTTTGAAATTGAGCGACTATTATCTGGTCTATTGCTGTAAGGTTTGCAGAAGGTATTAGTCTTACATTTTTTATGTCTGTATCTTCAGTTATTTCGCCTTCGCCCATCGGTAGTTCCATAAGCCATTTAATTCTGTCTTTGAAGGTTCTTTTTGCCCTTCTTGCTTCGCCTGATGCTATGCCACCTTTTCTGCCTCGCTCTTTAGCTTCTCTTTTGGTTCGTACTGGTTTTAGGTTTTTAGTTCCTATGTGCCTCGCCATTTAATTTAACCGCCTTTTTTCCTGTTAATGATTCCCAACGAGCGATTATGACATCCACATAATGAGGATCAAGTTCCATCATGTAGCAGTTTCTTTTTAATTCTTCACATGCTATAAGAGTTGTACCTGAGCCTCCAAACATATCAATTACTGACTCACCTACTCTACTACTATTTTTGATGCATCTTGCTATAAGTTTTACTGGTTTCATTGTTGGGTGTTCTTTACTACTCATTGGTTTTGCTTCATCGATTATTGATGTTTCAATATTTTTTATAAACTGTATAAGTTCATCTTTAGTCATCTTTTCAAAATCTTTTTGTTCATCTTCCCATACAGTTGATTGCTTTCTGTCGTTTATAAAATAATGACTTCCGTTTTTCCAAGCATATAGACATGGTTCATGTTTCCAATGATAATCTTGCCTTGATAAAACAAAAGTATTTTTATTCCAAATCAGACACTGTCTTAAAATTACACCGACATCTTTTAATGCTTGGCGAAAGGTACTCGAGTTACTTTCTGCATGCCATATATAAATACCCCCCCCCTCTTTCAAACAGTCAATCATTGATTTATAAAATTTTAGGAGGAATTCGTAGAACGATTCATCGCTCATATCATCGTTTAGAATGTGTGAGTCATTTCTCGTTCTGTTATTATCGCCTGCATTTAAGTAATCCGCTTTATCACCGACATTCACATTGTATGGTGGATCTGTAACACATAAATCCATTTCTTTTCCTTCAGTTAATTTTTGCATGTCGCTCATGTTTGTGCAGTCACCACACATTAATCTATGATTTCCAAGTTTATAAATGTCACCGATTTTTGATTTTGGATTTGTTGGTATTTTTGGTTTATAATTATCTTCGTATGTTTCTTCAAGTTTTATGTCATTTAAGAAGTCTAAATCAAACCCAAACTTTGACATGTCTATACTTAAATCTTTTAATTCTTGTATTAATTTTTCATCATCCCATGTTGCAAGTTCTGACACTTTATTATCTGCGAGTCTGTATGCTTTTACATCTTCTTCGCTCATGTCTTTTGCTACTTCACATGGAGCTTCTTTTAGTCCGAGTTGTAATGCCGCCTCGTATCTAGTGTGTCCACAAATTATGACATTATTTTTATCTACGACTATTGGTTGTCGCCATCCGAATCTCTCGATTGAGTTCTTTACAGCTTCAACCGCTTTTTTATTATTTCGTGGATTATTCTCGTATGGTTTAATATCTGTTAATTTAATGTTTATTATGTTCATGTTTTTCCTCTAAAATAAAATGCACCTACTCATTTTTCGTGAGTTAGGTGCAATTCTTCATTTTGAATTATAGCACCTAACTTTTGAAAAGTCAACCACTTTTTACCACATACCTTCCGTCCTTTAAATCAAACATTTTATTCTGTAAATCTCTGAAGTTCTTTCTTGCATCATAATGTTTATTTGATAAATATTTAAGTGATTTAATTTTTAGTATGTCTGCTACCTGTATTAAGGTTTTATCATTAAGGTCTAACTGTTCTATCAAGTAGGCATCCTTTTCTTTAAGGAGTGAAAGTATGTATTTTATATTCTCATAAAGGTCTATCATTTCATCTCTTTCTTGGTCTACTTTATTTTTAATTTCAGAGATTTTAATTATAAACTTTTCTTGAGGTGATTTTTTCTCGGAGTTTTGAATCTTTATTTTCTCGTAGTTCGTGATTGTACCTGGATTAATGGCTAACTCGTATAATGTTTCTATTGATTTAAGTTCCGCTTTTATGTGTATTTTTAGGTAGTTATACCTTTTGATCATCCTTCCTCCTATGGTGTGTGCGATGTAGGTATTTTCATGTCGCACAGCTAAAATCATTTATTTTATTGACTATTTTATGTGTGTGTGCGATGTGCGAGGTGATTTACTATAAATACTTTTTTTATGTAAAATCATACTGTAGTAGTGTAATTTTAAGTATGATTATAAATAAATGACTTTTTATGTCGCACGTCGCACAAAACGGTTAAAATGCTTTATTTTACTAACTTTTTTCTGTGCGATGTAGGTATTTTCATGTCGCACACATGTCGCACAAAGTGACATTTTACAGCTTAAAAAGTATGAACCATACTCCCTTTACTATTGCTGCTATCAATAAAATAGCAAATATAATCATAAAGGTCATAATCGTATAAACCGCTACTTCATAAGCCTTATTTTTTTCTTTAAACTCAAATTTTGCCATTATTCTTTCCTCACTATTACATTTATTTGTTTACCGTTGATTCGCCTTCGTACTGTTGTTAAATCTGAATTAAGTTTTTTTAATTCTTTAATAAACGAACCTTTGCTAATTGATTGATAATTATTCTCACAACACCATACTGTGTATTGTTTATAAATTTCATTTGCAGGTTCATCTTCCAGTTTCTCACATTCTTCAAAAAATCCCAAAATAGGATTGTTTTCTTCTTCAAATGCTTGAAGTTCTTTGCTCGCTTCTTCTGATTCAGAGAATTGTTTATTTTCGAGTACTCTTTTTAGTCCGTTTATTGCTAACTTGATTAAGTATTCCATTGCTTCTTTTGTTTTCAGTTCATCAATAATAAAAGGCTTATAATCTTTTGTGTCTTTATTAAATTTTGCCTTTAAAGGTATAATTAAAAGTCGCCGTTTTATCGCTCCTATGTCTTTTCCTCTACCTAATCTCGGTATTGAATTCGCACTAAAAATTAATTTTACAAACGGTCTAAAAATAAATTTAGGTTGTCCTTTCTGTTCAGCTTCTATAAGGTCGCCTGTGACTATTTTCTTAAATATACTTGTATCAACCACAAACTCTGATGAAATGTCATCGCCTATATTTACCAATTTATTAAAAAGTGTAACCGTTGAAAATCGATCCCCCAAGTTCTTTAAATCAAGACCTGCTATATTTTTCTCACCTATTAAAGTCTGTAATAAAGTTAAAAGTGTTGACTTTCCATTTTCCCCATCGCCCACTAAAATGAAGCACTTTCCAAGTTCATTCCTTGCATAAAGTGTATATCCTATCATTTCTTCTATGAGTGTTCTGATCTGTTTATCGTTTACTGATATGTTATTCAGTACTGTATCCATCAGTTTGTGCTTTTCGCACTTCGGCTCATAATTCCATGGGATTTGATTTGTCATTACTATTTGCGGTGTAAACGACAAAAGTTCGCCTGTTTTAATGTTTACTATTCCGTTCTTAAATGCTATAAATTCCGCAGGGGAGTTTTGTATTGATTCATTCAGCACTATGTCTATGTAGTTTAGTGTTTCTGTTCGTTTGGCTCTTGATAAGTGTGGTATTATCTGTATCATTTCGTGTTCTATATGATTTAGTCCTTCTACATAAATACCATTTTTATAGATGTGTAACTGACCATTGATTTTCTTTATGTTAAATTGTTTTATTAAGTATTCAGAGAATTTTTCAAATAGAAAAGTGTCGCCTTTATAAAAAATAGGTTTTTTGAATGCTTCATCTCTTAAAATAACTTGAAGCTCTTTGTCTTTGAGTGGCTCTTTTATAACATACTTATTTATTATCTGCAGTGTTTCTGTAGCTTCGGCTTGGCTCATGCCATTGGCTTGAAGTGATAGAATGTAATTAAATAAGGCTTGATTTCTTCCATCGCCTTCTTCCTGATCTAAAAATCCAACTTTGACTTTTATTGGAGTTAGCCATACTGGTAGAGCTTCTGGTTCATAATCCCACTCAATCATTCGCTCTACTCCGTTATCTTTTAGCACTTCATATGAGGCTACTGTACCTATCTTTATGTCTGCATGAAGTCCAATTGCCAAGTTCTTATCGTTTCCACAGTGCTTGACATTTGTGTTCTTAAATAAAAAGTGACGCCCTCTGGTTGTTTTAACTATTCGACATTTGATTTTCTTTTCGACTATTATTCGTGCCAAAATGTCCGATTGTATTGTGTCATCAATATCGATCATTATTGTTTCATCAGCTAAAACACCAGCATAACCATTTAGGCTTTGTACTTCTTTGAGCGTCCTTAAGTCTTTACGATTTTTGTATTTTTCGAGAGCCTTTTTATTTTTAATTTCTATGTATCCTTTGTATAACATCTACATTTTCCTTTATCATCCCAGTATTCATCTGCTGACACTTTCCTTGTATCATTGCCGTACTGTTCTATTCTCTCTCTTGCATTTTCATTAATGTATTCAAAGTTTAATCCTTGCTTTTTACACCATTCGACCGCTTCTTTTAACTTATCACCGCATCTGCATGTCCATAAAATAAAAGTATCATTGCGGTGTTTTATTTCCTCTATGAGTTTTGTGTTTGGCTTTCCAATGCCTGGGTACTTATCCTCACAGAGTGTTCCATCAAAGTCTACGGCTATGATCATAATTAAACCTTATGTATTTGTCGGTTTTTGGGTCTGTCATTTCTTTTATAAACTTTGTTTTTTTGAAATGCTTTAGTATAAAAATAATCTTAAATATTAAATACATGTGAACTCCTTCAATCTTTTATTTGCGAGTTTAATGTAAAATGATTTATCGAGTCTATCATCAACTTGCATGTTTAGTACATTGTCATTAATTATGAATGTGTGTTCTGGTGAGTTACTTATTTTTTCAAGTCTTAATGTGGCGAGTTTTCTTTTAAAGCATCCAGGTGCAGCAGGGTCTTTACTTGCAAAAATTCGACAGCATCTTAAATTAAGGCAGTTATTTCCGTGATAAATGCTCGTGTACTTGCTTGTTATTTTTGCTATCATTTGGAAGTGTATTAGACTCTGTTCGTTGTTTATCGTTTCTTCTACTGGTATACCGTTTACGATTGATTCTATGATTGCTTTATTGACTATTGGGTAGTCGCCGTAGTCAAGGGTTGTTAATTTCTTGACATATGCACCCTTTGTTTTTATTTTCTCGCTATTTCGTATAATGTAATTATTCACGTCTTTTTGCCATACTTCTTCGTATTCTGTGGCCTCAAGTTTGAGTCCTGTGCGATTTTGCCATTCTTCGCTTATTTGGTCGATTTTCGCCCTGTTTTCGTATGCTATGAGTATTCCATCGGTATTGCTCTGAATAAGCCTACAAAACGGCTCTAAATGCTCTATAAGGTCTAATATTAAGAGTTGACCATAAATGCACACCCTATTTGCTTGCCTTGGGTCGTAAAGTGAGTTATATTTGTCTTTCATTGCACCGTAGGTTTTATTTAGTACGAGTTTAAGTGGCAGCTGTAAAGGGTTATTTTCGTGTTTATATTTGATCCTGGTTTCCTTTATCTGCTCATAAACTTTAGGGTCTGGTATTGACCTTGAGTGTAAATTGTATCGTATCATTAGACTTGGGTATAGGCTCTCTACATCGAGCATGAGCATTTTCCCTTTGAAGTGGTACTTTTCAATTGCACCGTGCAAACCTCCGAAGGCGAAGGTGTGTGGAACTTCTGCTACCTCTGTTTCCAGAGAATTTTCGTAGTTCATGTTCTGTGGGTCTTTATACCAGTCGACTATGTATTTGTACTTTGTAATGTCTAAAGTATCAGGCACATCTATGTCAAACTCATCATCGTATTCGTGCTTTGTGGCTTTTAGTATTATTCCTGCGAGTTGAGTTTGGGTTCTTCCTATGTTCCATAAGCCTTGACCTGCTAACTTACAAAGTCCAAGTTGTGCTTTTAAATCTTCAGTTCTTTTTGAGAGCACTCGTATTGTTTCTTCCACGTCATGTTTACAGTATTTAAGGACTTCTTGTAGTTCTTCCTTTGAGAGTTTTCGATCTATGTCAAATGGTACAGTTGATTCTTTAATGTCTGACCCCATTGAGCCTTCTGCAAATTTTAAGCCGTGATCTAAAGGTTGCATAACATCATAAAATCTCACTATAACTTGATTTAGTAATTTGCTAAACTTATAACCTGCTTGACCTTCTTGTATGATAAATTGTGAAACTTTGTAAGGGTTAAATCCTGTTAAAATGCTTTTAAGTATGTATTGGTCGTAACCTTTGATGTTGTATCCGACCATTATGTTATTGCAGTTTTTTTGCCACCAATCTGCGAGCTTCTTTTTGTCATTTATTATGTATGACATTTTATGTGTTAGTAAATCTGCTATAACTACCATCCAGTCGTGCTTAAAAACTTCAAAGTCAATAACTATTAAGTGTGTAGGCATTTGTACCTCCGTTCTGACATTGTCTTTTTCTTCCTGCCGATTGTTTTGTAGTATAGCCATCCAATAAATGTAATCTCAAAAAATATACAAAAGCCAAATGACCGTTTTCTTAAGTCTTTATAAATGCATTTTTTATTTAACTTACAAAATTCACAAGGCATTATTTCACCCATCTAATCCTCCAATAAATTCTTAAATATTGCCATTAGTACATTTACCACTATTGAGTTTCCTGCTTGCTTAAAAAGTTGAGCATTTGAGTTTACTTTTTCTGCTTTGTCAAAGTCTGAATCTTCAAATCCCATAAGCCTCCAGCACTCTCTTGGTGTAAATTTTCGTATTCGTAAAACTTCGCTGTCTATTACTGCGATTTGTTTTCCTACCCTACCACATCGAGTTTTTGAGTCTGGGAATGCTATGTTTATTGAATCCCCTTCGTAGGCCTCTTGATAGCCTTTTTTAGTGGCTACTTTAACTTTTATAAAATTATCAGTCGGTCTATTACCTGGGATTGTCGTTATAGCATTCGCTATTTCTTGGTTCTTCCTGTTTATATTTGACAAAAATCTCTCTCTCCTTGGGTACTTTCCTGTGCCATTACTCATAAAGCAGTTAATTAACTTTTGACTTAAAAAATATTTTTCATCTACATGTTCTTCTTTTAAGTCAGAAAGTTTTTTGTCGAGTGGTATGCTTGGTGGGAATTCGAAGGGTTTCTTGTCTAATGTTGATATAACAAATAATCGCTCTCTATTTTGTGGTATTCCATAATTTTTAGCATTTAACACCTTATAATAATTTGTGTATCCGTAAATTTCGAGTGTATGTATGTATGTATGTATGTAAATTGTGGATATGTTTTTTGGATGTCAGGTTTTTTACATTTTCCCATACGACATACTTTGGCATTATGTCTTTTACGATTCTCAATGTTTCATATAACAAACTTGAGCGAGTTCCTGATCCTTTGTCGCCACCTGCCTGCTTACCTGCTATTGAAAAATCTTGACATGGACTTCCGTGCATTATTAAGTCTATATTATCAAAGTGTTTATTGTATTCTTTTATGTCCTGTGGTTCGTAATTCGTACCGTTTATGGCATTGTAACTTTTAACAGCATATTTATCGATTTCTACATAATCTACTATTTCGTGCGGTATATTGAGCCTGCGAAGTGCTGCAGTGCAGGCTCCAATTCCGCCGAATAACTCAATGACTTTTAGAATGGTATTTCCCCCCCTTCAGTTTCAAGGTCTATAACATTTGTAATTTCATAAGTGTTGTAGCCTTTGTCATTTTTTCCGTATGCTAATCCATAGGCTTTTGTGTTCTTGATTTCGTTGCCAATGTCATCAATCAATTGTGCATATTGAGTATACTTTTTAAACTCTACCTGTTTGCTTGAACTGAGTGATCTCAACATCTCATTATTCAAGTGTATCTGGAAGCCTTGGGTTACTACTTGATTGTAGAAAATTAATGAGTTCTTGAACTCCCCTGCATTAATCTTGAACCAGATTGTGCACATTGGTGAACCTTGCTTTGAGAGTTTAAGTTCCATTTTGTCTACACTTACATCGTATGTTCCGACTGGAACTTCCTTGTAATTACTTTCGCCGTTTTCGGCTGCTTCGATGTCTTTAAGCAATCCCTCTTGATCCATTGCTTCATCGAATTGTTCGAATACATTATCCATTTTTTACCTCCTTGGTTGCTTTTACTATGTTTTCGTATTCTTTCATGAGTTCAGACCATTCAAGTGGTATCTTACTTTTTTGAATGCCTGATAATCTTCCACCACCGAATATGTACTCATCGTATTTGAAGTTAAGTGTTCTTGAGTCATCTGGTTCTACATTTACTCTTGCTACGATGTCACACATTCCAGCGATTTTGTTTGCGAGAGCTTCTTGAATGTTTGGCGATATGCTGGTCACTGTATCACCAACTCTGTTCTTCACATCTTTAGTCTGGGCATGTGATATAAGTACTAAATTCTCATAATCAAGGTTAAAGAATGACTTTAATGTGTCAAGGTATTCTTTTTTGATCATATCCCATGCTTTACCAAATGCCGCTTCTGATTCATGCTTGATTTTGAGTTTGTCGTACATATAAGTACGGCACATTTCTCTTAAATCTTCAACTAAATCAATAATGATTGTCTGGAAGTCATTATTCTTTTTGTTAAGTTCTGTTATGATTTCTTTGAAGGTTAACCAACCGTACTTGGTGGTTGGGATTCTTCCGTTCATTATTACTTCATCCTTAACGAGTAAGAATGGAGTAGGTAGGAACTTTAGGTTTCCATCAGTGTTAATGCAGAATGGTTTTGGTGCTTTACTTACGAGTGTTGATTTACCACTGAATGGATTGCCGTAAAACCAGAACTTTCTGTTTCTTGAGCCATTTACAGCTCTTGGTGCACTACTTGGTAGTTGTATCATGTAGTTTTCCTCCATTTCCTGCGATGTTAAATCGCAAATTTTGTTATATTCACAAAACCTACAGAGAGCCGATGGTTTCATTGGGTATTCTGTTGCTTGTAGCATTCTGTCTTTTTTATCGAGCCACTCTTTTAGTTTGGTGTCACTATAATCTACTTTCCTAATGATTGGTGTCATTTTGTCAAGTAGTTCTGGGATTTCATAAAACTCCCCAGTTGTTAATTTAGGTATAAATACAAAGAATAAATTTTTGATTTTGTATCCCACCTGTTCTGCATAATATTTATAAACATGTAGCTGACTTGATTTCATGTATGCATCTACATTGTTTGAATATTTAAAGTCATAAATGTCATAAGTTCCATCATCGTTTGGTGCTAATAAATCAATAAAGCCTTTGTATTCTTCTGTTTCGATTTTTACTTCGTGTTGCCCTTCTGGGAGCATCTCTTTTGCTTTATTGCCTATTATTTCAATTTTGAGTGCTTCTGCTGTGTGTTCATCAGTAATTACTGGGTATGACATGTAGTATTCTTTTATTGCCGTATCAGAGTCTGTTTCAATCGTTCGGTGTATTGCCGTTCCTAAAATTAAAGCATTAGTCGGTGAGTCTGACGGCAGAGTTTGTATCTCATCTATATAGTGTAGTTTCCATTTTCTTGGACATTGATTGAAACATTCAACTCTTGAGTATGAGACTTGCATATTTTTCCTTTCAAATAATTTATAATTATTTTTAACCCTTCAAAATCGTTAGGGTGTATTTGTGCTGCATATCCACCTGATTTTCTTATTAGTTCTATCTGTCTATCTTGTAAAGCTGTAGTCTTTCCTTTGTCTGATTTGACTTCAAGTGCTAAAAAGTAACCATTTACACAGCATAGTAAATCTGGTATTCCCGCTTGGGTATATGAACCACCCCAGTATTTCACATACCATATGTTTTCCGCCTTAAAGTATTTCTTTATTTTATTTTCGAACGGCTTTTCCAGCATCCAGCTTCTCAATCTTTACTGATGCCTTAACTGGTGACTCTTTTTTGTATGATTCGTACATGTCTGGGTGGTCTTTTTTAAAGGCTTCAGTACTGAACTTATTTTGAGTGTGTGCTTCCACATAAGTTATCCTTATGTTTTCATTTACAAAACTCTTAACACCATAGAGTTCCATTGCTTTTTCTAACTGCTCATGTAGTTCTTTTTCTTGCTGCTTCATTGAGTCCATTGTTATTTTAAATGTTGCGATTTTTTTGATTAGTTCTACATGCTCTGTTTTAAACTGTGCGAGTGCTCCTTCGGTGTCATCGATTAAATTCTCACAGTTTTCATTGGTTGGATTGACACATGCTGTGCCGCACGAATTCTTTTCTTCACATTCGAAGCAGCATATGTTTTTACCACATTCTGACTTTTGTTTACATTTCTTCATTTTGATCCTCCTCAAATAAATAATCTGTATAGTCTTTTTTTAATGCTAAAGACCTATAGATTTTTTCTTCTATGCTTTTTTCTACTATTAACTGGTAGTAGAAGCATGAACTTTTTTGTCCGAGCCTGTGTATTCTCTTTTTTGACTGCTCGTATAATTCTGATTTATCCGTCGGTGAAAAATAAATTATTTTATTGGCTTTTTGTAAGTTTAGACCCATCGCACCTGCTTGGTACTGGATGTAAGTTATCGAGTTATCTTCATTTTCATAATTTGATAAATCTTTTGTTTGTCCATTTATAATGCTTACTGGTCTATCTTTAGGAGTGTTTTCAAGTAATGCTTTTAGTTCGTTAGTCCAGTTATAAAAAACTATTAATCTGTCGTTTGTTGATTCGATTAAGTCTTTATATGCATTAAGTTTATCTTTATTTAAATAACTACATAATTGTCTTTTGTAAAGGTATGATTTTAGTTGAGTATCGCCTACAAATTCTTTATTATTAACTACTACTATTTTGTCTTTTAGAAATTTGTTGTATGATGATTCTCTTTCAATTTTTATTTTTTGGAATGTCTGTTCTGGTAGGTCTATTACTTCTTCGGTTTTCATAAAAATTGCACCATGGTTTCTTAAATTTTCTTTTAAATTGTCTATGTTCTTATATCTTTTGCTTGGGTTTCTCATTACTATTCGGTGGTAGATTCCACCTACTTGTATTAATTCAAAATTTATGTATTTTTCCTCATATTCTTTCTTCGTGATTTGCCACCCAAGGAGTCTTGCTTGCGAGTATAGGTTTTCCATTTTCCCACTTACTGGTGTGCCTGACAAAAGTATTACATTTGACATTTTGAGCTTCATTATGGCTTTAGTTCTTTTAGCAGTAGTATTTTGTATGCAGCTGCTTTCATCAAGCATTAAGGTTAAATCTTGTAAGTAGTCCAGTTCTGGTCTACGGAATGTCAAGTCATAATTTATGATTCCTACGGCATTTGAATCGGCTGCTATAAATTGTATGAGTTTGTCTTTGTTGGTTAAATTGTAGGCCTCAATTCCATATTGGTCTTTGTAATGATCGATCCAATCTTTAACTTTTGACTTTTGACATATAATTAATGTTTTATGATGCAGACTCTGTGCTTTTTCTGACCCTACAAAAGTCTTTCCAAGACCCATGTCTAAATAATAAGCCACCCTATGTCTATCTTTGGTCTGATCTATTACCTTTTTTTGAAATGGGTATAAAGTCATACTTTACCTTCTAAATAATTATTTAATAACTTTTCATTTATGTAGTATGTCCATCTTTTTTTATTCTTTACAGCAAAGCCTATGTTTATTTTTTCTTCCTGCATGGCTTTCCGTAAAACTACCACATGGATTCCAAGTTTTTGTGCTGCGACTTCTACTTTCATTTTATACCATCCTTTGTTGCATAAATGAAACTTTTAAGTTAAAAAAATATCATGTTCTTCATCTGGGGTTAACTCATACCTCTTTGAGAGAGCCATAATGTCAGCTTGCGACCATCCTGTAGTTCCGTTTAGTTTATTTTGCAGTGCTTGATTGCTTATGTTTAGTACTTCAGCAATGTCTTTTTGCTTATCCCCTTTTAGTACTATTTTTGATAGTAATAAGTTTTTTTGCTTATCATTCATTTTCACTTACCTCATAAAAATTTAGTTGATTGTTTAATTTCATGTATACCAAATCTCGCCATTCTCTTTTACTTTGAACCTTTTGTATTTCTATGCCGTAGTGGTATACTTTTCCTGATTCACATTCCATTGTTAGATTGTCATAATCAATTTTTGCTATAACATCTATGTCGCCTATTGACAGTCTGTAGGAATCGCCTTCTTGTATCACTCGATTCAAGTCCATTATTTTGATTCTATTGCCTACTTTGTATCTCTTTTTAAAGTAGTATTTTCTTATGTCCATTTCCCTTTGTTGTTTTTCCTGTCTATCTTTTTCATCTCGTTCTATTTTTAGTTTTTCTTCCTGCTCCTCTTTTTGCTTTTGTTTTTGCTTTTCTGCCAAGAGCTGTTCTTGCATAATTTGTTTTTGTTGCTTTTGTTGGAAGTCAGTAATCGTTTTATTTATCTTTTCGTAGGCTATAGGTGTTATGATTATTAGTATGATTATCAAAGTGAGTATGCATAATGCCCACACTATAATCGTGGTATCAATCGGTATTTTCCTTTGGAGTTTTCTCATTTTCCATTCCAGTCTGGTCATGTTTACCTCCTATGATTTTTACTAATTTTGCATGGTTACCGAGTTCTATTCTTGCATTTGTTTCGTTTGTAAACTTTTTAGCGAGTGCTTTTCTTTCTGTCCATATCCATTTCTCAAAAGGTAGTTGATTGAAGTTTTTATCTCGGTTTGCTTTTAAGTATTTATTTCCCTTCTTTATTAAGCACATCTTTAACCTCCTTTATCCCTGGATTTTTGTACCTTTTTAATAAAATTGAGCATTTTACTAATTTTTCTATACCTCTCTCTGCTTTTTCAAGCATTATGTCAGTTATGTTCGCACCACTATTATTTGTGCATTGATTGATTGGTATAGCACCTTTAATGCAAGCCTCAAATATCTGATCGTTGCATCTGGCATAATCATTAATGTCCTGTACTGCTCTTTGTGTTTCTGCTGTTAGCATTCCCCAGAACTCTTCCTTTGAATTGAACTGTGTTCCTTTTAATTCTTCGTATGAGTTTTGGATTAACTCTTTTACTTTGTCCTTAATCATATGACCTCCTATGTATTCATTTCGTTAATTATTGATTTGCATTTGTCTACTATATTGTACTTGACTCTTTTTAGTGTATCTTCATCGATTTTACCGTCTTTAGTTTCTACTTTCAGTACATTTTCCATATCCCATTTAAGTGCAGACCATTTTTCTCTTAAATAACCCCTGTAAGCCATTATATGATTCCCCCTCTCTTGTATTTCTCTATAAGTTCTCTTGGTGTTTTTTGTGAGTATGCATATTGGTACTTTCCATTGTTATCAATAATGAGTATTTCTGTCGTAGAGTCTTGATTTGCTATTATTAATTTTTCGCATTCCTTCCAATACTCTACTCTTTGTTTTATTATGTTGCCGTTGGTATTAATAATCACTTGGTATGGTCGTTCTTTCATGTTTTACACCTGCCTTATTCTTAATGCTGGATCTTCATCTATTCGTATTGAAACTAATGAATTTATTGTGTCATTTAATTCTTTGATTTCTTTTATCAATTTATCTAAATTTTCTATTTTTATTTTTATTTCCATGATTTTTCCTCCATATTCTTATTGCTGTTTCATCGCCTTGTCTTGCTGCAATTTTTAATGATTCATTCCATGCATTCAGTAGTCCTTCATTGATTTTGTCAAGCGATGTGCTTTGACTTACTATTAGCATGTTGTGAAGTGTGTTATTCATCTTTGACCTCGTATTTCATTACGGCATCGTAGATTTGATTTTGTAAGTACTCATTTACTTTAACTGGTACTAACCACCCAAGTGTATCTGGATTGAGTTCTATTTTAATCGGTGACTTTGCATCTTGAGTGAGTATTTCATTATGTTCACATAATTCAATTAAAAGTTTTAATTTTCTACTGTCAACCCATACTGTATATTTTTGTGTTTTGATTGGGTATAAAAAAGCGATTTCATCTATTTTAGTTTTTCTTCTATAAAACTTTACTTTTTTTATAAACTCATGTAATTCGTTATAAATGATTTCTGTTTTTGTATTTGGTTCTATATCTATCTTATCAATAGTTGCAGCTGTAATTTTATTATTAATTGGAACTTGGAGTTCTTGTTTTGTAATAAACACCATGTATTCAGTCATGTATGCTATTGAGTTTCTGTAAGTGTTACCGCATCCGAGTGCATCCATTTTTTTATTTACTGCTTTTAATTCTTCCGTAAACTTTTTAATTGCCGCCTTTTTTGTATTTGTTGGTATTTTCATTTATTTCCCCTTTCGTTGCTTTTTTGCATATCATTTGTTGCTTTTCTGTCTATTGTGTATAATACTAAAAAGTTGTATAATTGTCAAGTAAAAGTTTAATAAATGCAACTTATTTTTGGAGGTTTTTAAATGAAAACTGGTGAAATCTTAAAAAAATTAAGGGTTGAATCTGATCTTACACTTGAGGAACTTGGGAATCGACTCAATCCCCCTGTGCAAAAAGCAACTATTTTAAGGTGGGAGTCTGGTGTCATTCGAACTATTAAAAGTGACTATTTAAATCAATTAGCAAGCATTTTTAATGTTTCTATGAACTACCTTGTCGGTTCTGATGAGACTTTATTAACTGAAGTAAAACTATGGGATTCTATTACTGCTCTTTTTGGGAACGATGCAGCAGAGTTTTTTCATGACTTTTTAGAGTTAAATACAGAGGGTAAGAAAAAGGCTCGCAGTCAAATGAGCGATTTGTGGAAGTTGTATCATAAGGAGGTTAAAAAATGATTTTTGACAATTTATTCAAAAAGAAAAAAGAGAGTTTTGTTTTACCACTAACTGGTATGGACAACTCTCTTAAAAAGTACCCTTTGAATGATTTTGAGAATAATTTCTTTTATGGTTTTAAATCAAAGTATCCACAGTATTATTCTGGTATGAGTTTTAATCGCATGAGCGATGGTTCTATTAAATTTGCTTATCGAACTTATCCGATTGGAGGTCTAACTCGTAAAGGCATTTTATTTATTGAAACTGATTTTCGACATAAAGAACCTTATAAAAACTTTGACAATCCATTAAATCATTATGACGACATTGTGTCTTGTATTAAGAGGAAGTTAAAATGAGAAATCCGAACGGCTATGGTTCAGTTGTAAAATTAAAAGGTAAGCGTCGCAAACCATTTCGAGTGCAAAAAACAAAAGGATATAATGACAAAGGTCAGCCCATTCTTTTAATTATTGGTTATGCAGCAACTCGTGAAGAAGGTATGATTTTGTTATCTAACTATAACAAAGACCCTTGGAATGTTGAAAATGACAAACTTACTTTTTTGGATGTTTATAATTTGTTTTTAAAGTATAAAATTAACAGTTTTTCTCGTTGTAGTCAGGCTTGTATGAAAACTGCTCATAAATGGTGCGAGCCTATTTTTAATATTCGCTATAAAGATTTGCGGTCATTTCATATGCAGGAATGTATTGACCAGTGTCCGCTCTCGGTTTCCAGTAAAAGTTCTATAAAAACTCTATTTTATAATCTCGATCGTTTTGCTATGGAACGAGACATAATAAATAAATCTTATTCTTTTTTAATTACTGTAGGTGCTGTTCCAGAGACTAAGCGAACCCCATTCACTAAAGAGCAAATTTTTAATATTTGGGATTTTTATTATAAGTCTGAACTACCTTTTGGTGTGATCCTGGTTCTTCTATATACTGGTTTTCGTATTAATGAATTGTTAAGTCTTAAAGTTTCGGATGTTGACCTTAATGCTATGACTCTTAAAGGTGGCCTCAAAACTCGAGCTGGTCGTGACCGTATTATACCTATCCATCCTGACATTTTGCCTATCATTCAAAGTTACTATAATGTCAATAATTTTTATTTATTCCCTTGGCATAATGCTGCGAAGTTCTATCCGTTTTGGCATCAAATGATGGATGTACTTAAAATTAAAAAAACACCGCACGAGTGCCGCCATACCTTTGAGAGTGTGCTTGATGATGCCAATGCTAATCGTAAATGTATTGACATGCTTATGGGTCACACGTCTAAATCTGTAGGACTTCGAGTGTACACTCATAAAACTTTGGATGACCTGCGTGCAACTATTAATCTTTTACAATTAAAAAATCCCACGACCGAAGCCGTGGGTTAAGTATCATATAAGTACCAAACTTTATGGTTTTTCTTATGTTTATTGACTTTATAAAATGTTATATCAGTATTATCTTCATAAAAATCTTCGAAGTCATTATATTTAGCTTTAAAATCTTCTTCATCTTGCAATTCTTTAAGCTTATAATGCTCTAAATTTCTTTTGCTTTTAATTTCTTCTTCAATTTGTGTAATAGAAACACCACTATTAAGTTTTTCAATGTTTTCTTTAATGTCTTCATCACCCGTATTTATTAGATTTTTGATTTTAGTATTATTAAAATCTATTACATTATGACCAAAGACTATTTTTGTTTCTTTTTTTAATAATTTTTCAAAAAAAGTTG
>JAEEGL010819149.1_pt1 | contig 42611 bp, 41 predicted proteins | sample 9134231 | NCBI WGS metagenome assembly JAEEGL01 (sample SAMN16246548, study PRJNA631951) | gut metagenome | biome: gut microbiome; feature: rumen; material: fiber-attached | host: Bos | place: Iran: Karaj | collected 2018-10 | reverse complement strand
TGAAATCCTGCGGCGCATACGTGCCTACTACAAAAGCGTTTTGCGATATGTATGACACCGTTATGGATAATATTCCGAAGTCCGAGATTCGGCAGATCCGTGAAGAATACATTAAAAAAGCAAGTGCACAGACAGAGTAAATCATGGGGACGGACCACGTGGTTTTTCGTGAACAATAATGGGGTCAGACCCCGTTTAGTTGAGAATCATAATACAAGTCTACAATATCATGGCATATTAAAAACATTTTTGAAGAGGGTGAATTGCAGAGAGAGGGAGTTGTTGCATTTTTTGCAACAACTGCTTGAAGAAAGACTTAAGAATTAAAAGGAGTGGCACAAAATGAATTGCCCTTTCTGCGGCGGAGAAATGGAACATGGTTTTATATACGGAACCCAGACCGTAGGTTTTCCCTGGTATCCGGATGGAAAGAAACCATTGAAATACCTGCCTGATTTAAATTTAAAGAAAAAAGGCGGGATGGTATTTGGAAAGACGGAAGTTGAATTGTTTGAGTTTGATACCCTTTCACTATATGTATGCCGGAGGTGTATGAAAGGTGTTGCAGATGCACTCACTGAGAAGTAAAGATATTCCGGTGTATAGGAGATTACCTTATGTCAGGAGCGCCTGACACGTCTGCTCGCTGCTTCATTTTTCACCATCGCAGGTGACAGATGTAAATATTACAAATCCAATTATACTTGGACAACGGGTTACGGATAAGATGATAGTTCTGGATATTAACGTTATCTTTAACAAAGGCAGCCGCATAAATCTTGAGATGCAGGTTGTCAACGAGTATAACTGGCCGGAGCGTTCTACCTTATATACGTGTCGTAATTTCTCGAAACAGAATAAGGGAACGAAATATAACAACATAAAACCTGTTTATCAGATAGGTTTTCTTGATTACACTCTTTTCCCTGAGCATCCCAGCTTTTATGCAACTTATAAGCTGACGGATGTTAAAACTCATCATCTATTCACAGACAAGCTGTCTATAAGAGTAGTAGATCTTACTAATATCTCCCTTGCTACTGCCGAAGATAAACGATATAATATCGACAAATGGGCGAAGTTGTTTAAAGCTAAAACATGGGAGGAGATAAAGATGCTTGCCAAACAGGATATCAGCTTAAGTGCGGCTGCTGAAACCATATATGAGCTTTCGGAAGATGAACGCATTCAGCAGGAATGTGAAGCCCGTGAAGATTTTCTGCTGCGCCAGCAGGGACTGACGGATACGATAACAGAGCAGGGCCAGAAAATCGCTGAGCAAGACCAGAAAATTGCTGAGCAAGACCAGACTATCGCTGAGCGGGACCAGACTATCGCTGAACAGGCACAGGCTATCACTGACCTTAAGCAGGAAATCGCTAGGCTCAAGGAGCATCTAGCTTCACAGAAATGATGACCCCGGGGGACGGGGTTAAGGGGTCAAAATAATCCTATAAGCCGTCGGTTACAATTTGGAAGGAATTGCTGTATGCGTATATCAGAAAGCTGCGCTAAGTGTCTGTATGACAGGCAAAAAGATAAAACAGATAATGCTGAATATCTTGCGGAGATAAAAAGACTGTTAGATAACAGGAGCGAGGATGACACCAGTCCATATATGGTCTATCTCTTTAACAGGGTCCATGAAAAATACTTCGGCAAGGGTGCGGATTATAGTGATATAAAGAAAAAGTATAATGACCTGGTCCTTGGTATGGAGGATAAGCTGAGAGAGGAGATTGAGAATTCGGAGGATCCTCTTGCTAAAGCTCTTATTATGGCGCGTATAGGGAATTATATTGATTTTGGTGCAATGAACCATGTCGATCAGGATGAATTTATGTCTCTGTTTCGTGATTCTGATATGAGAGAAGATGACCGGAAGACGTATGATTCCTTTTTGGCGGAATGTGAAAAAGCCGAACGGTTCCTGATCGTATGCGATAACTGCGGGGAAATAGTTCTTGACAGGCTTATGATAGAGCAGTTAAAAAAACGTTTTCCGCAATTGAAAGTGCAGGCAATGGTACGTGGAAAAGATGTCCTGAATGATGCAACCGCAGAGGACGCAAAGTATTGCGGAATGGATCGTGTGGCTGAGATACTTTCCGGTGGTGAGGCTATTGCGGGCATGATCTATGATATGTTGCCGGAAAGTTCCGGAAAGGCTGTCGATAATGCAGACGTGATACTTGCTAAGGGCCAGGGTAATTATGAAACCATGTCCGGCCGGGGAAGGCATGTATTTTATGAATTCCTGTGCAAGTGTGATCTGTTTGTAAATCGGTTTGGAGTTCCAAGATTGACAGGAATGTTTGTTGAAGAGGATTAATGAACTCTGGATATAGGTGACCGTGTATCATAACAGGGAGGGTTTAAATGACACGCAGGAAATTTTTTAAGTATGTATATATATTTATGGTTATGGCATTTACCTGTCTGGCATTATCATCATGCAGCAGTAAAAAGCCTGATTATCTTATAATGTTCGGCCGGGACAACGGTTTTACAGCAGCTTACAGGGCTTATATCCGTATCGATGGCGATCAGGTAAAGAAAATGACCGGATGGCAATATGACAACTATATTCTTGGAAAAAAAGATTATGATTATGTAGGATATGCTATACACTCCTTCGATGCCAATGCTAAAGGCGCTGATGCATACGATTGGGAATATGTGCAGAATAAATACGATACCGAGGAATACGATGTTGAACTTGTAAAGGAAATGCTCTCACAGATGGGTGTGAACTTCACCGGGGATGCGTACATCATCATATATGATTGTGATGATATCATCATAGTCTCAGTAGAAAAAACGGTTAACAATTCTATTGAAGATTCATGGTATGGTATTTTTATGAATGGTCAGATGCTCGATATTCCCGGTAATGTTGATATGAGGGACCTGAAAGAGGTTTATAAACTGGATTGAACCCAGGTGACGGGGTTAAGGGGTCAAATTAAATTTGCTACTGCCGAAGATAAAAGATATAATATCGACAAATGGGCGAAGTTGTTTAAAGCTAAAACATGGGAGGAGATAAAGATGCTTGCCAAACAGGATATCACTGACCTTAAGCAGGAAATCTCCAAGCTCAAAGCGCAGCTAGCTTCACAGAAATGATAATGCCCTCCGGGAACGGGGGGGCAGTGGTTCAAAAATGACCCTATAACCCCGTCACCCAGGTTCAGAATTACTTCACGCCCAGTACATTTTCTGCATTAGCAAGCCAGGCCGGTTTTCCGCTCTCATATCTGATATCTCCGGCCATAGGAGAGTTGACAAGGTATAAATGCAGGTCATCTTCAGGTGCACTGTTTTCTATACAGGGAGCCAGACAGAATACATAGCCGTTATCATTAAAGATATACTCTGCACATTCGGGCTCTCCGTTATCGCAGCCCACCACTATAATATGGCGGATCCCGTCTTCGCCATAGTACTCGTGATCGTAAAAATTGTCTCCTGTGCATATATCGGTGATATCTTCTTTGATGTCATTAAAAACAAAGAACAGTCTGCCGTCTTCCTGCGCGAAATACTCTATATCTTCATCACCCTTAAGCTCCATGGAAATAAGGGAAACATCGTTTATCTCATCTGATGTATACTCTTCAAGAGCGATCTCTCCGCCGTTTCCGATCTTTGCGTTAAAGGCATAGGATAACCATGATTCGCCGTTCATGGCGTATGTCACGGCGTTCGAGCCTATAAACAATATCGCACATGCAGCAAACGCACACACTGCCTGCTGTAACCGGCGTTTTTGCTGAACTTTCTTTCTTTTTTCCAGCGAGTCGGCAGTGATCACCGCCTTACTTTCGATCATATCAAAAGCTTTTTTGTAGGTCTCATTTTCATACATATGCTTCTACCTCCAGAATGTCATTTTTCAGCATATTCCGGGCACGTGACAGCCGTGTTTTGACGTTGCTTTCGCTTAAGCCCAGAACCTTTGCGATCTCTGCAACAGAAAGGTCGTCATAATAAAACAGATGTATCACAATACGGTACTTGGACGGAAGCTTCATGACATCTTCCAGAATTCTTTTCCCCTCGTCTTTCTGTGCGAGGGTTAATTCTTCATTTTCCGGTGAAGCCGTCATAAGCTCTTCAATGGATACTGTGTTCTTTTTCCAGAAGCTCCGTACATGATCTTTGGCTTTATTGATCGCCACACGCAGCAGCCAGGCTTTAATGTGCTCTTGCGATGAAAAATCCTTTTTGGAGCAGTGATACTTTAAGAAGGTATCCTGAACAACATCATCCGCATCCGCAATATTCTGGCATATACTGAAAGCCGCTGCAAAAATGTGCTTCCGGTACTGTTCTATCAGTTTTTCAACAGGTTCTCTCATAACAAATGTCCCCGAAATATTTTATTCAGAAAGGCCTTTCACCTTTAATACGATCTATGAGACAAAAAGGTTACAAAAAAATGATATTTTATTCATCTCTCACGGTGGTTAGTATAATATAATACCATAGGGGGGGCGTTCAAGTCACTGCTTATATAATCCGGTACTTGACAAATACTTCGGCTGCGAACTATAATACAAACATAATTCGGTACCGAAGTAATTGTTTGAAGGAGGATTAATAACATGGTGAAAAATAGTGATCTGTTTAAGAAATTTATGATGTTTTCCAAGGATCTTAAGGTAGCCGCATTTAAAGCTGACGGTCCCATGCCTTTAGAAGGCCATAAGCCGCCGTTCCCGCCTGATTTTGCCGGGCATGGAAAGCCGCCCTTTGGAGAGGGCAGGCCTCCTTTTCCGCCGCACGGATTCGGAAAAGGCCCCGGCGGACCTGTGGGCCCCGGTATGGGTCGTGAGAGAGTGCTTGTGATCCTCAGCGATCATCCGGAGGGAATGAGGCAGAAAGCGCTGGCGGAAGAGGCAGGCATAAACGCATCTACTGCATCCGAGATGATCACCAAGCTGGAAGATACCGGCTATGTAGTCCGGACAGCAGATGAAACTGACAAGAGGGCTACGGTACTCAAACTGACCGGGATGGGAGCGGCGAGAGCCGATGAGATCCGGGAAGAAAGAGAAGCATTTATGGACGGATTCTTCAGTAAATTGACGGAGGACGAGAAACAGACCCTGTCTGATCTGCTGGATAAGCTGATGGAAATCAGAAGTGAATAAGAAGCGATGCGTTGAGTTGATCATATGATATATCTTTTGAGTTTTAAACTGAGCGGGATGCGGGTTAACGATCCGAATATCTATCCTTACAATGTATTCAGGAATAAGGATATAGATCCTTTTGTGTTTTCGGATATTACCATATTATACGGTGATAACGGTTCGGGGAAGTCTACGATCCTGAATATCATTGCGGAGCGTCTTGATATAAAAGGAAAAGAAAAGCCGGTATCAAATACTTTAGGCCTGGTTGATTACTGTGACAGATTTACGAATGAATGCTCGTACGATCTGGCATATGACGAGAAAACAGGCAGGGCATTTAAGCGGATACCTGCAGACAGCAGATATATCAAAAGCGAAGATGTTCTCTATGAGATCAAAAAGATACAGCAGCAGAGGGTTCTGTCTGACGGTATGCTTTATGATCATGTAAAAAAAGGAATGTCACGCGAAGATGCGGAAGATTTCCTTGCATCCAAACAGGGAAGAAAGCAGCAGAAGTATATTGAGTACGCACAGGAGAAATACTCTAACGGGGAAACAGCATTACAGTTTTTTGATGATATGATCATACCCGATGCATTATATCTGCTTGATGAGCCGGAGGTGTCCCTGTCTCCGGCAAATCAAGTCAAAATGGCCGAAGAGATCAATAAGATGTCCAGGCTTTTGGGATGTCAGTTTATCATAGCAACACATTCTCCGTTTTTGCTGGGAACACTGAATGCCAGGATCTATAATATAGATACTTATGATTACAGAATAAGTAAATGGCACGAACTGGAGAATGTACGATACTTTTATGAATTTTTCAGGAAGCATGAAAAGGAGTTTTCATAAAAACTTTGGTATTATCATGCTTCCGGTCATACCTCATAATCCATGCAGGTTCTTGAAGCGGTATACGGCCTTACCTTGCCGTTTGCTACTGCTACATGGGCAGGGTGAGTTGAATAGCCTTTAAGAGCGGCTTCATCTTCAAAAAGGGGATCCAGCATCAGATCACAGTTTGAGCTGGCTAAAGGCTTCGTGTTGACCTTTATCTCAATAAGGCCCGGAACCTGTCCCTTAAGACCTTCCAGTCCTTCTTTGATACCAGCTTTGATCCCGGTGATCTGAGCGTCTGAATATTCTTCTTTCAGTTTCCAGAGAATTACATGTTTTACCATAACTGCCTCCTTTCGTTTTACGACGCAGTAATTATAACACAGGTCTTTATACTTAAGAAGAATATTTTAATTGCACCGGCCGGTATTTTTCTTGTGATGGTTATATAACGGAATATGTTGTATAATACACGCATGGATCCGGTCACTATACTTAAAATTGCTGCAATAGCTGTTTTCATAATTGTTTTAGTGCTGCGCGCTCTTGGGCCCACTAAGAATAAAGCGGCTATAGACCGCAGCATAGATTTTCTTAAGGAACGGCTTACGCCGCCTGCCCTGCCGTATGATCCCGATCCGGTGATCTATGAACGATTCAGGGAAAACTGTACCGATCCGGCTTTACTTACGGAACTTGCCTGCGGAATACTGCGTTACTGCGGTATGGAACCGCAGAACTTAAGTGTGGTCACTAAAACTGATAAAGAGCTTCAGGATGCTGCAGGAACTTACAGCTCCGATGGAATAAACAGTCTGATAAGCATACGCATCACGCCTTCTTCAAGGCATAACATTCTTCACTCGGTACTTATACATGAATGTATGCATTATTTTCTGTTCCGTTCAGGGATCAGAAGAGAAGACCGCTATGAGAATGAGATACTTACAGACGTGGCCACAGTGTATATGGGGTTTTACCGGTATATGTTTGATGGCTATATCATGGTTGGTTATCTGAGGGATAGCGAGCTTAAGTATGTGCATGAAAAGCTTAAGGGTCAGTCATAAATAACAGAGGTGATGTTCATTATGAAACTGGTATTTGCATCAGATTCATTTAAGGGAAGCCTGACAAGTAAAAAAATAGCAGGGCTGCTGACTATGGCGGCAAAAGAAGTCTTTGGCACCTGTGACACTGTTCCGATTGTTCTTGCGGATGGCGGAGAAGGAACCCTGGATGCTGTTCTTGAAATAATGGGAGGAAGAAAGGTACCGGTAAATGTGCATGATCCTCTCATGAACGTGATAACGGCTTATTACGGAAGCCTGGATAACGGAACCGCATTGATCGAAATGGCTCAGGCCTCCGGTATCACCCTTGTTCCAGCGGATAAGAGAAATCTGATCATAGCTATTGGCGGATCCGCAACTAATGACGGCGGTATGGGCGCTGCGAAAGCATTGGGGATCTGTTTTTATGATAAAGACGGAAACGAGCTTGAAGGAACAGGAAAGACCCCGGGATATGTAAATGAGATCAATATGGCTGGACTGATGCCGGAAGCAGGCCGGGCCCGCATTACCGTTATGTGTGATGTGACCAATCCCTTGTGCGGCCCGCTGGGAGCAAGCATGGTTTTCGGCCCGCAGAAAGGTGCCGGTGAAGAAACAGTTAAGATCCTTGAAGACGGAATGATGCATTACAGCCGGAAGATCGCTGATGATTTTGGCGTCGATCCTGACAGCATACCCGGTGCAGGGGCTGCCGGCGGGATGGGAGCGGCGCTTAAGATCTTCCTTAATGCGGAAATGAGATCGGGTATAGATACTCTTCTGGACCTCTGCGGTTTTGACAGCCTGATCGGGGATGCGGATATCATCATTACAGGTGAAGGCCGTCTGGATGGACAGAGCAGCGGAGGAAAGGCGGTTCAGGGAGTGGGTATCAGGGCTGCGAAAGCCGGGATCCCCTGTATCGCTATCTGCGGATGTCTGGGCGGGGGATATGATTCCATAAGAGAATATGGGATAACACAGATCGAAACACTGACAGGTGATGGGATAGATACAGAATACGCAATTGAACACGCCGAAGAACTATACTATAAAAAGGCCGTAGAGGTGTTGCGGAGATATTTATAATAATGATGTAAAGGCGTGGGGCTTATGGTATAATCATAGAGTTGTGGAGGAGATCATGCCGACAGGATTGGTTTTCAGCGGCGGAGGAACCTGCGGAGCTTATCAGATAGGATTCTGGAAGGCACTAAGGGAGACCGGGGCAGATAAAGAAGTGACAGCACTCAGCGGTTCATCGGTAGGATCGCTGAATGCTTTGCTGTTTGCCAACGGTGATCTTGAGCTGGCAACGAATATATGGCTTAACCTGAAGCAGACTGATATGTTCAGGCTGCGTCCTTTCCTTGATGGCAGAGGTCCTTTTTCGCAGATAGGATTTGCGCAGCTCATAGACCGCATAGCGGAAAATTGGGAGACTATGCGTAAGGGCGTGCCAATATACAGCTGTGTATCTGTTTTGGAAAATGAGGACGGAAGCCCTGCACAGATCGATCTTTCACAGCGCATAGGCGGAAGACCCGAATATATATACTTAAATGAGCTGGAATATAACAGGATGAAGAATGTAGTGCTGGCGTCTTCGGCGGTGCCTTATGTATATCCCCGCAGGCATGTCAAAGGCCGCGAATGCATAGATGGTGATTTTTCAGACAAGACGCCATATCTGCCTATCGCCGGCTGCGGATGCGACCGCGTTATCATACTGCACCTGAATACCCGGATGGAAGCAGAGCAGAGGCCGCTGGAATCCGATGAAGCAGAGATACCCGGCTATGGGATCAGGCTTTATCATCTTTATCCGGAGAAGACTCTGGGTATGTTTCTGGCAGCATCCGGCCGGCTGAACCGGGAACGCATCGGGAGAGGGTACGAGGAAGGCTTACGTTTTTTGCAGTCTCTGAATTAGAGAACCGGTCAGTATTTAAAAGGAATAAATAATAAGGAGGACAAAATAATGCAGTTTGAAACATTACAGAAAGATATGATCGCAGCAATGAAAGATCATAACAAGGAGAGGAAGGATGCTATCTCTTCCGTGATACAGGCAATCAAGAAGGTAGCTATCGACGAAGGCCACAGAGACGATATAGGTGAAGAACTTGTAGACCGCGTGATCCTTAAAGAGCTTAAATCCGTTAAAGAGCAGATCGATTCATGCCCGGACGAAAGAGCTGAGCTTAAGGCTGAATATCAGTTCCGTTATGATGTTATCAATGAATACGCACCTAAGCTTATGAGCGCAGAGGAAGTGGAAGCGCTTCTTAAGGATAAGTTTGCTGAAGTGATCGCTACAAAGAATAAGGGACAGATCATGAAGACCGTAATGCCCGAACTGAAAGGGAAGGCTGACGGAAAGGTGATAAATGAAGTAGTCGCAAAACTTTGCAGTTAAAAAACAGGAGGATTAAAAAATGCCGTTTATTGATTCAAAGGTAAGTGTAAAGGTATCGGATGAGCAGAGGAAGGAGCTGAAGGCAAGACTGGGACAGGCTATCGCGCTTATTCCCGGAAAGAGTGAGTCCTGGCTTATGCTGGATCTTGCGGATGAGCAGAACATGTATTTCCGCGGGGACGATTCCGAACCTGTGGCGTTTATCTGTGTGAACATTTACGGAAGCGCAGACAGGGCGGCTTTCAGCAAGATGACTGCGGAGCTTACAAAGATCTACGGAGAGATGTTCGGGATAGCAGCCGACCATATGTATATCAAGTATGCCGCATCCATGGACTGGGGCTGGAACGGCAGTAATTTCTGATACGGAAAGATGCTTAGCGTGATCATGCCTGTATATCAGGCAGAACAATATCTCAGGGAGAGTATAGAGAGCGTTCTGGCTCAGAGCATGCGGGATCTGGAACTGATCCTGGTGGACGATGGCTCACGGGATGGTTCTCCGGCGATATGTGATGAATATGCGGAGAAAGACAGCCGTGTCCGTGTGATCCATAAGGAGAACGGAGGCGTGGCCTCTGCAAGAAACGCCGGCCTTGATGCCGTGCGCGGTGACTGGGTGCTCTGGCTGGACAGCGATGATACCCTTCATCCCGATATGGCTGCAACGCTTATGGCTGTTGCAGAGGAAAAGAAACTCCCGGCAGTCTGGTGCAGTTTTTTGTATATGGAGAATGACGGCAGTCCCGTATATACGGAGCAGTTTCCTTCGCAGGAGGACATAGACCGGGCTTTAACAACGGGAGCTTTTCCCTGCACGGAGATGAGCTGGCAGGAAGCGGAAGCCTGTCTGTATACTATGGGGGAATTGTCTACGGTCACGGTAGTTCCCTGGGCGAAGATATGCCGTACAGAGCTGTATAACGGGGGCGAAAAGATACGATATCCTCTGGGAGAGCCGGCAGATGATTCCTTTGTGTTTTACCGGCTGATCCATGCGGCCGGACGTCTGGGCAGGATCGATCTGCCCTTATGCTTTTACCGGAAGAATCCCAATTCACTGTCGAGGGAGAATGAAGCGGCGCTGTTTCCTTCTATCGTGAAGGCCGGCTGCGGGCGCTTTGCTTTTTACCGTGAAAAAGGGGAGGAGGAGCTTTACCGTACGGAGCTCCTTTCCGTTATGCGTTATCACATGCAGGTCTATGAGCGGAACAGCGATCCTGCGCTTCGTAAAAAAGTCAGAAAAAGTTTTGCAGAGCTTTATAATAACGAGTTTAAGAAAGGGCACTGGGGTGCGATGAAAAAGCTCCGTATGGGGAGCTTCTGCAACGCCTACCCTGTATATGCCCTTATCCGTTTTGCGGAATCACTCCGCGGCGGAAAATAGGAGAAACAGATGAAGATCGATCGTACTTACCTTCGGCCCGAAAAAGCAATACTTCATGAAAAGATGTACGAGGGTTTTGAGAAAAAAGAAGCTCCGGTATCTAAAGTATACAGGAACGCAGAGATCCTGCCGGCGATCCGTTTTGATGAGGATGAGGACAGGCTGATGTTTGGCCGCGGCGGTCTGGTTGCCGAAGACGGAAGCTATGTGGAGGAATCCGGCATCGAAGCGCGTATCGGCGGCTTTTATGAACATGAGAAAGGTGAATTCCGGGACGAACGGGTGGTATATTGCGGTTATTTTGCCAGAGGCTGGGGGCATTTTCTGTTAGAATCCATAAGCCGTCTCTGGTATGCAACGGAAGATGATCCGGATGTCGATGCCTATATCTTCTTTACAGGGGAAAACGGACCGACGGATATAATTACGGGCAATTTCTGCGAGTTCTTCCGTCTGCTGGGTATTCTTGATAAGGTCCGCATCATTAACCGGCCGGAGTGCTTTCGTGAGGTGATCCTTCCGGGACTTTCCTATTCTTTCAACCATTATTATACTGACAGCTATCCCGCACTGTTGGACAGGGTGGCGGAGGAAGCGGTAAAAGAAGCAGGAAATATGGCGGACAGGCCAAAGCGCGTTTACCTTTCCAGGAGACATGTTTATGACAAAAAGCATTTCTATGGCGGGGAACGGTATAGGGAATATGGCCTGGATATGCTGGACGATTATTTTGAGAGAAACGGTTTTCATATAATCTATCCGGAGAGGATAACACTTCCGGAGCTTATCGTGCTGCTTCGAAATGCGGATACCGTGGCTACGGAATCCGGCAGCTGCGCCCACAATCTGCTTTTTTTACCGAATAAGGCGGAGAATATCATAATCGAGCGTCATGCTCTGGGGAATGATTATCAGGCCAATATCGACTGCCTGCGGGATTTTTTGGTCTGTTATGTTGATGCCTGCTATGCACTTTATCCGGTGGATGCTTTCGGAGGACCTTTTATCCTGGCGTTTACAGACTGTTTCCGGCGTTTTACAAAAGACAGGGGATACCGGACACCTTCGGAAAAGTATCTGGGAGAGAAGAATCTGAAAAAAGCCATCCGCTGGTATATCTGGCTGTACCGGCATCTGTATGGGGACAAGATATTTATGACTATGGAGATCCTTCCGTGGGGGCCGGCTTTTATCGAGATCAATGATGAGACGGCGGAGGTATTTGATAAATGGCTTAATACCCCCTTCAGACGTTTGCGTCACCGTCTGTATGAAAAGCTGGGATACCGCAAAGCGCGGCTGTGAAATGCTATAAGACGATCACAGATATATCAGCTTGATATTTGCAAGCCTTATATCATCATTGTTGCTTAATACTGCTTTAGCATTTGCGGCCAGTTGTCTGCCGTTCACAAAAGTGCCGTTTTTTGAACCGTCGTCCACGATATATTCCTGGTTGCCGTCTTTGATGATATGCGCATGAATATGGCTTATCATGATATCATCTAAAGAAAGATCCATATCAGGGTTATCGGGGCCGCATCTGCCGATACGGAAAGGATAATGCGTTATAGGATATAACTCGCCTGTTCTGGTATCCAGAAGCGCGTGAAATTTACTCAGATCCGGTTTGCCCATCTGGGGAGTATCATCTTCCTTTAAGATGCTGCGTATCCAGGAAGAATTGATAGTTGTTGTTTTATCTTCGGTCATGGCGTCTGATCCTTTCCGACAGTGATTTACATATTCTGATTATAAATCTTTTGGAGTTGATTGTCATCAGCTTGTCGCTATTTACATAAAAATATTCTGTTTAACAATTTCCGTATCAATTTATATTTGTGTATTAACTCAAAAAATGGTATAATATGCAGGTAAATGTAGTATTCATAGCGTACATAGGAGAACGGTATGGATCAAAAGAAAAAGATCCTTATGGTCGATGATGTTCAGTTAAACCATGCTACGGCACGTTCTGTGCTGGAGGATACCTATGAGCTTTACGAAGCATATTCAGGACCGGAAGCATTTGAGATGTTAAAGGAACTGGAACCGGACCTGATCCTTCTGGATGTGGTCATGCCGGAAATGAACGGCATGGAGGTGCTGGTAAAGCTTAAATCCATCCCCGCATACAAAAATATCCCTGTTATATTCCTTACCGCCGATACCAGCCCCGAGGCAGAGGTCGAAGGTTTTAAGAACGGGATCGTCGACTATATTACCAAGCCATTTGTGCCGATGGTCATGAAAAAGCGTATCGAGACCCAGATCGATCTGGCCCAGTATCAGAAGGATCTGGAAGCCCGTGTTGAAAAGAAGATCGAAGAAATGGAGCAGATGTATGATCTGATCACGGTTTCTTTTGCAGGGCTTGTGGAGTCACGAGACGGCGTGACAGGCGTGCATTTAAAGAACACTTCCTTATATTTCTCTGTTTTTATCAGCCATCTGAAGACTTTGGCAAAATATAAAGAATATCTGCCCCCGATGGTAGTTAAAAAGGCCTGCAGGAGCGCTCCGCTTCATGATGTGGGAAAGATAGCGATCAGGGACGCCGTTTTGCAGAAACCTTCATCTCTTTCTAATGAGGAGTTTGACACCATGAAGCTTCATGCCGTGATCGGAGGCGAGCTGTTTGATTATCTTGAAAAATGTATCCCCGATTCGGAGTTTGCTTCCATAGCCAGCCGGATAGCCAGATCCCATCATGAAAGATGGGACGGAAAGGGTTATCCTGACGGTTTAAAAGGGGAGGAGATCCCTCTTCTTGCCCGTATCATGGCGCTGGTGGATGTATACGACGCCATGACATCCAAACGTCCGTATAAAGAACCCATCTCACATGAAAAGACCATGGCTTTTATAGCGGCAAACAGCGGGACCCAGTTTGATCCGGATCTGGTAAATGAATTCCTGAATATCGGTAATGTCATAAAGGAATGTCTTGAGACAAAGGAGCAGATGGTAGAAAAGAAACAGTATTTTTCCGTAAGGGATATCACAGGATAATCCATAAAAATGCTCATCTCTGTCCGTATATATGACAATGATGATAATTTTTGACGGCAGAGGAGGAAAATTATGAAAAGATCTGTGATCCTGACAGGGGCAATGATGCTGTTTATGCTGGGTGCCTGCGGAACAAATAACGAAAAGGCTGATGTGGATCTTCAGGCCGGTGTGGCTGCTGCAAACCATATGGCAGGTGAGGACGAAAGCAGCGTACCGGTAGATGAAGAGGCACCGGAAGGAACGGATGACGGGGACATAAGCGCCGGCGGGGTCTATGATATAGAAAGAATATATACCGACACGTTATTCTGCAGGATCATGGAGGGAGATGAGATCCCCCTGGTAGTTATCTACGGACTGGGGGGCGAAAGCGGTTATGTATCTGCAATGTCAGATGATCCTGAAACGGTCAATGGTTTTATAGAGGCATTAAGGGAAGTTAAGATAAAGAGTACCACTCAGGATCCGGATGATTTCGGTTATACTGCCGATGGCGGCGAAGATATCGTTTTTGGCATGAAGGATAATACAAAGTTCAGTATTGCCCTGGATGGAAGGGTACGCATACATGGTAACGGAGTGGTATTTGAGATAGAAAATACGCAAAAGCTTTCCGAAATGTGTTTGATGATGCAGCACATAGCTTATCTTAATGATAACGGCGGCACTCCGTATGACGGGTATTTTGCAGTTATCCACGGAGGAGTGGGGGAGCAGACCTGCGAAGCCTATGTATATGAAAAGGATAATGCTTATGAATATATAATTGTCGAGTCCACAACGGTTTCCTGGGGATCTACACAGTGGAACCATGAGGTTAAAAAGATCGGAACGGCGGACACAAAGGAAGAGGTCATAGAGAAGGCGGCCGGTTATGGAGCAGACAGTTTTGTAATGTTTCCGGGCGATAACGACCCTCATCCCATCAGTGAGCTATAAATATAAGGAAAAGATAACATTTGACACAAAGCACCGTAACTATGATAAAATATCTCTTATGGTGCTTTTTTCGTGCGAAAATGTGGAATAAAGCGCCTGATTGTGGTAGTATTCGGGGGAAAATATTTTGCTGAAGGAGAAAGATCATGGAAAACAAAGGCCTTACAACGGCTGAGGCGCTTGAGAGAGCAAAAAACGGCAGGAATGTCCTCACACAGGGAAAAAAGAAAAGTTTACTTGCAATGATACTGGAGCAGTTTGCTTCACCGCTTCTGCTCCTTCTTATCGCAGCTTCGGTTATATCCATAGCTACGGGAGAGATCGTTGACGGTATCATAATCATCGTAGTGGTGCTGGCAAATGTCATCATCGGTACGGTTCAGGAGGTTTCGGCGCAGAAATCCGTGGAGGCGCTCAAGCAGATCAATGCATCCACGGCAGTGGTTATAAGGGACGGCTTACAAAAAGAAATACCTGCGGCGGATCTGGTCGTTGGGGACTATGTGGTCCTGGAGGCCGGGCGTGTCGTGCCGGCAGACCTTCAGCTGGTACAGACCAGCTCGCTTAAGCTGAACGAATCAGCCCTGACCGGTGAGAGCCTGGCGGTGGAAAAGGACGCTGATGAAAAGAGTGACGAAAAGACGCCCCTGGGTGACCGCAAAGATAAGGCTTTCATGTCAACGCTGGTCGAGTACGGCCGCGGCGACGGCGTAGTCGAAAAGATAGGTGATGACACGGAGATAGGAAAGATCTCCCGCATGTTGAATAAGATCACCAAGCAGGAAACTCCTCTTCAGAAAAACTTAAACAGCATATCCATGGTGCTGGGCATCGCCGGCGTCATTCTCTGCATACTTATGTTCGTGTGCCAGATCTTCATATATCAGACGCAGATCATCGAAACACTGATGATCTCCATTGCCTTTGCAGTAGCAGTTATCCCTGAGGGACTTGCCACTGTGGTAACTCTGGTGCTTTCTGCCGGCATACAGAAGATGAGCAAACGTAACGCCATCGTAAAGCAGATACACGCTGTGGAAACTCTGGGCGCCGTAAATGTCATCTGCTCCGATAAGACCGGAACCCTGACCCAGAATAAGATGACCGTCGTTAAATGGTATATGCTGGGTGAGGAGAGGCTGCCGGAGAGCGTAAAAAGCAGCGATCCCGTATTCGCTACCCTTCTTGAGGGTTTCCTGGCTTGTAACGACGCAAAATATTCCGAAGAGACCGGCGAGGAGATAGGTGATCCTACAGAGACAGCGTTCATCAAATATGCAAAGGACAATAAACTGGGCTATGACGATATCATGTCCCATATAACACGTTTTGATGAGATACCTTTTGATTCCGACAGGAAGATGATGACCACCCTGGGACATGTTTCAAAGGGCGGCAGTACAAAGAATGTTTCCTATACTAAGGGCGCTATCGATTCTGTAATAGTAAGGTGCGACCGTATACTTGATGCTGACGGCGTAAGGGCCATCACCAACGAGGATGTGCTCCTGGCCACAAGATGCGCCGAGCAGATGAGCTCCGATGCGCTGCGCGTGCTGGCACTGGCGTATCGTGAAGGCGACGAAAAGCCTCAGGAGAAGGATATGATCTTTGTTGGCCTGGCAGCCATGATCGATCCTCCCAAGCCCGGAGTTAAGGAAACCGTGGATGAGTGCCACCATGCAGGTATAGATGTGGCAATGATCACAGGCGATCATAAGATAACTGCATTTGCAATCGCCAAGGAGCTGGATATAGCAACGGATATATCCCAGAGCATCTCCGGTGCGGAGATAGATGAGACGGATCCGGAAGAATTCAGGAAGAATGTCCTTAATTATCGTGTTTTCGCACGTGTTTCCCCTGAGAATAAGGTACAGATAGTACAGGCTTTCCAGTCCCACGGAAAGATCTGCTCCATGACCGGTGACGGCGTAAATGACGCACCTTCTTTAAAGGCTGCGGATATCGGTGTTGCCATGGGTATAGGCGGTACCGAAGTGGCAAAGGATGCTGCCGAAGTCATCCTGGTGGATGACAATTTCATAACGATAAAGAATGCCGTTATGGAGGGCCGCAATCTTTTCAACAATATAAAGAAGTCGGTTGTATATCTGCTCAGATCCAATTTCGGCGAGGTTATACTGATGGCGTCCGCCATATTCGCCGGGCTTTCATCGCCTCTTTCTACCATACAGATACTCTGGGTAAACCTGCTCACCGATACGGCGCCTTCCCTTGCTCTGGGCATGGATGTGGGGTCGGATGCGGTAATGAACGAGAAGCCCAGGGATGTGAAGAGCGGTATTCTTAATAAGGGTGATTATCTGAATATTGTGATCCAGGGCGTGATAAGCGGCGGCGTGGCATTGCTCGCTTTCCTTTTACCCGTTATAATGAAGTATGGCATGGGTGATATCCTGGGCAGCATAAGCGGTGATGAGGAGCTGCTTAAGATGTGCAGAACCTACTGTTTCAGCACACTGGCCATAAACGAGATGCTCATGGCTTATGTATGTAAGACAAAGGGCAGCCTTGCTTTTGCGACGAAGGAATCCTGGAACAATAAAGCGCTTAACGTTATAACCCTCATCGGTATAGCGCTGCAGCTGGGAGTGCTGCTCATTCCTCCGATGCGTTCACTGCTCAAGCTTTCCGCAGTGAACTTCACGGATATCGCTGCGATAATACTGATCGCAGTGGCAGGCGTGATGATCAATGCGGCTATCACTCTTGCAAAAGAACGCCTTGAGATAAAGAAGGAGAGAAATCTCTGATAATACGGATGTCATAATATGGAACTGCTTTATACTTATTACGTTACCAATTTTATGACGATCATGATCCTGTTCGCTCTTCTGGCACTTGTGATAGTGAACAGGGATGTTAAGATACCTGCGACGAATCTTTTCCGCGTAAGTATCGTTCTTATCGTGGGTCTTACTATAGTCGGACTGCTGGATAAATATACGGATGTGAGTGGTCTGGCAGCTGCCGAGGCTGCCGATGTTGTGCAGACCCGTACGCTCATGAGCGCTATGGGCTATATCATGCGTCCCTGTGTGATACTTGCCGAGCTGCTCATAATACTGGATAGAAAAAGATACAGATTCTTATGCGTTATCCCTGCGATCATAAACGCCTGCGTATATGCTACTGCGCTTTTCGGCAGCAGTCTGGCTTTTCATATAGACGAGAACAACAGATGGGGCGGCGGCCCCTTAAGCAAAACCATATATATAACCCAGTTCCTGTATCTTCTTATGCTTTTATACTGTTCGATACGTTCATTCAGCGAAGGCAACAGAAGAAAGACGATCATCCTTGCTACCATGCTTGTCCAGGCAGTGCTGGCGGCGCTTCTGGAGATGAATAATGTATCCGGGTATACCGATCCCATAACGGCGCTGTGCTTACTGGAATACTATATCTACCTTGCCACCGTATACCGTCAGGCGCTGAATGAAAAACTGGACGCTTATGTTGAACAGGTGGAAGAATCCGGTGTAAAACTGAAGAAGCTTACCAAGGAAGTCATGGAGGCGCTTGCAAACGCCATAGATGCCAAGGATAAATACACTAACGGTCATTCAATGCGCGTTGCCGAATACTCCAGGATGATAGCCCGTGAGATAGGCAGGACCGAAGAAGAATGCGACAGGGTCTATGATGCGGCGCTTCTGCATGATGTGGGTAAGATAGGCGTTCCGATGGAGATCCTTTCCAAGAACGGAAAGCTTTCGAAAGAAGAATTTGATGAGATAAGGAAGCACCCCGTTGTGGGCAGCCAGATCCTTTCGAATATAAGCGAGACCCCCTGGCTCAGTATAGGAGCGCATTACCATCATGAACGTTATGACGGCAAAGGTTATCCGGAAGGGAAAAAAGGCGAAGATATTCCCGAGATCGCCAGGATAATCGCAGTAGCCGATGCATATGATGCCATGACTTCCAACAGAAGTTACCGTGAAGCCATACCGCAGCATATAGTCAGGGAAGAGCTTGTAAAGGGTATGGGCAAGCAGTTCGATCCGGAGTTTGCAAAGATCATGATACACATGATCGATCTGGATATCGAATACCATATGAAAGAAAGCGTGTCCGGTGCCAATCTCCGGTCTGCGAAGGGACTGCGCTGCGAAAGCATTTATCATGAATGCACCGAAGGTATCGCGATCACGATGAAGAAGACCGATATCATGCTGTGCAGCCAGCCGGATGAAGGATATGATCTGAAGGAAAGCCTTCCTACATTGATAGTATTTGACTCCCTGGATGGGATCGTACATCCCGGGGAAGAAGAGAATAAGGATCTGCTTTATTATGAATTTGCGCAGATCAGGCTGGACGGAAAGGTGAAGGAAGGCCACATCAGAAAGAGCGATGTAAGGTATTCCGATCATGCCACCAGATCGGATTACCTGGATGTGGCTGATACCGAGCATGGCCAGAGATATCTGATCGAAGCCATAAGGAACAGGGATCATCTGATGGTGCGTATATGCGGCGGCAAGCAGGAGATCCAGGTAGTGCTGGCATTGCCGGATACCGCGCGTTATACTTTTATATCATTAAGCGGTGAACACTGTGAGATCCATAATATACGTGTTGAAAATGCAGATGAAAAGGCTGCGCCTGTAGCCATACCCCGCATTGTCAGGGAGATAAGCTACACCAGGGACTGTCCGGTGGGTGATCTGCCCAATATCGAGATCGACGGTCCCAGACTGGCGTCAACACAGGGTATACCGATACGCGACAGTATAACGCTGAGTTTCCATACCATGAGCTATCCTACAGCGCGTCTGGTATGGCACTGCCCGTACTTTTGCATTTTCGCATCGGATAACGGACAGGTTGACGGGGATAACTTCCGTGAGTTCTTCCTGCTTAAGCTGGACGGGGAAAACTGGGAATCCGAAGAGCAGGTGGAAAACAACGTCAGCGTCGAACAGACCAGGGAATTTACGGACTGGGACGACTGGATGGAGAAAAATAAGCAGGGACTTGATGTTACGGTGACTGTGCGCCGGGAAGATAATAAGATATTCATGCGTACGGAAAATCTGGGCATTGCCGTATACAGTACGACTACCATACTGGATGATACCAAAGATGTTTACCTGGCTCTGACAGGCGACCAGTGTGCGCTTACGAATATACGGCTTTATCAGGGCAAAAATGCATGATATAATGATATCGGATCAATAACGGAGGACAACATTTAATGAATATAGATCAGACATCATTCAATCTGATAGCGGATACGCTGGCAGCCCATTACGACAGCGTTATTCTCGTAGATGTGGAATCGGGGAGTTATAAGGTATTTGTTCCCTCACAGATATTCGCTGAAGATCATATCCCTGCAGAAGGGGAAGATTTTTATGCAATGTTCAGGGCTACTGCCCAAAAATACGTTCATCCCGAAGACCTTGATATGGTATTGAACGCTCATGATAAAGAGATCATCATTGGGAATCTAACAAAGAACGGGTCTTATTCCATGGGGTGCAGGATAATCATGGACGGAAAAATAATATATATTCGCCATGTCGACGCACTCTGTAAGGATAAAAAACATTTCCTTTTCTGTATGGAAGACTTTGATGACGAAGTCAGGGAAAAAGAGGAACAGAGAAAGAGGATCCAGTCTATAGAGCGCAGGGCCAGGATGGATGAGCTGACAGGGATCAAAAATAACAGCGCATTCAATGAACTGAGCCAGTCTATAGATAACAGGATACGCCAGGCAGATGCGGATCTCAGATTCGGTATCGTAATGTGTGATATCAACGATCTTAAACGTTTTAATGATAACAGAGGCCACAGTTTCGGCGATGAGATGGTGCGCAGGGCCTGCCGCATGATCTGCGAGGTGTTCAGCCGCAGTCAGGTATACCGTATAGGCGGGGATGAATTTGTAGTGATCCTTACCGGTGAAGAATTTGATATCAGGGAAGAGCTGCTTGAGAATTTAAGAAGGGAATCCTATGCCAACGGCCGTTCGCGTTCCGGTCCCGTGATCGCCTGTGGTCTGTCGGTATATGAACCTGCGTCTGATGCAAAGTTTGCGGATGTATTCAAGCGCGCCGATCTGGATATGTATGAAAATAAGAGAGTATTAAAGAATGGATTTCCGGCCGGGAAACTTGGAAATGCGACTAAAATGGAGGTACCGATCCCGGACGGCCGGAAAAGGAAGCTGGATGCGATGTTTGATGCGCTGCTCACTATATCGGGAGGCGGATATATATTCTTAAACGATCTGAGGTACGATTATTCCAGATGGTCTGCTCTGCTGGCAGACGATTACGGCTTTGAATCGGAATATATGTATCATGCCGGGAAGACCTGGCAGAAATACGTTCATCCCGATGATCTGACCAAATATAAAGAGATAGTTGATTCACTGATAAGCGGAAAGGGTGACCCCAAGGACTTTAAGTACCGTGCCCGCAGACCGGATGGATCCTATGTGGTATTGCAGCCCAGAGCTTTTGTATTATGCGACAATGAAGGAAATCCCGAATATTACGGCGGCATAATCATAGAGCAGTGAGGAGAGGAACACTATGGAAACCTGGTATTATGAAGTGGTAAGCATTGACGGAGATTACGCCAATCTTAAGCGTACGGATATAGAGTCTGATGATCTTAAGCTGGTGGCGAGGGCTTTATTGCCGCCCGAGATAGTCGAGGGCAGCAGGCTCAGATATGAGATGATGCAGTATTTTCTTGAGTAATACATCATGGAGTGTGCCCATACGGGCGTGATAAGGAGATAAATGTGGACTACCAAAAACTCGTTGACGGAATTATTACTACAAGCTGTGTATTGTCCGTTGAAAAGCTTTCCGACGGGACCTGCGGAAAGATCCGTATCATTTGCGGCAACAGGGCTTATCTGGATTCGCTTAAAGCAGGTCACGAAACCGGAGACAGGATGTATTCTCATGAACTGATATCCGGCAGTGAGTATGAAAATTATTTCGCTAAAGACCGTGTATTTGAAGATTACTGTTATCGCTGTGCAATACTGAAACAGCCTATACATACCGTTGTTCATCCGGAATTCTTTGATACCTGGTTTAATATCTACATGCTTCCCCTTGAATCTGATAAGGAAGACCTGGGATATTGCCTGTATTCCATACAGCTTTCCGCAGAGCAGAGTAACGGGATCCTTTCGAATCTTTCGCGGGAGACTGCTTCTGATGTCCTTAACACCTGTATCAAACTCCGCGGTACAAACGATTTTGTCGGCACCGTAAATGACGTGGTGGCAGATATACGCAGGATCTGTGATGCAAGGCATGTATGCCTTCTCCTTGTAGACTATGCAAGCCGCAGCTGCTCCATGCTGGCTCAGGCTTATGCAGATACAGCCAGAAGGATCCCTATGAACCACTGGGGTGATGAAGAGCATTTCAATCTTGTGGTATCCTGGTCTGCCATACTGGCCGGAACTTCCTGCCTTATTGCTAAAAATGAAGAAGATATGGAGCCCATTAAAGAGAAAAACCCGGCATGGTATGAATCCCTGCACAGGGCCCAGGTTAACAGTATCGTATTGTTCGCGCTGAAAGTCGGCGGTGATCTGCTGGGTTATATCTGGGCTACAAATTTTGAAGTGAAGAATACCCTGCGGATAAAGGAAACCCTGGAGCTTACCACATTCTTCCTGGCTTCCGAGATCTCCAATTATCAGCTGCTCAACCGCCTTCACAGACTCAGCACTATGGATATGCTTACGGGCGTATTAAACCGTAACGCCATGAATAACCGTATAGATTCCATAGGTTCCGAAAAAACAGAGGATAAGCATACTCTGGGCGTGGTATTTGCGGATCTGAACGGACTTAAAACCACAAATGACAATGACGGACATCAGGCCGGGGATCTGCTGCTGAAAAATGCGGCAATGGTTCTTCAGAACGTATTTATAGGGGACGAGATCTACAGGGCAGGCGGAGATGAGTTTCTGGTACTGGTTCCGGATATCACCCGTGAAGATCTTCAGAAAAAGATAGAAAGAGTCAGGAAGGATTCTGCATCCTACGGAAATGTAAGTTTTGCCATAGGTTACAGTTTTAAGGAAGATCAGAGAGATATACTGGACGGTCTGCATGAAGCAGATGAGACAATGTATGCCGATAAGAATGAATTCTATCTCAAACACCCGGAATTGAAATCAAGATAATAAAACATATTCAGGAGGGAAGATATGGTTAAAGCTGTTCTTACCATCGATGACATTGCTTCGCAGAATACTCCGGCTATAGTCGATTACCTTAAAGAAAAAAATATCCCGGTGATCATGTTTGCCTGGGGCGAAAAGGTAAAAGAGTTTTATGATAATGCGGTCTATGCATTGCAGAACGGTATTATAGTGGGCAATCACAGCTATTCCCATCCTGCCTTTTCCAGGCTTTCTTATGAGGAAGGTGTTGAGGAGATAGAAAAGAACGAGGAGCTGCTTGATAAGCTGTATAAAGACGCAGGCGTGGAGAGAAAATACAGGCCGTTCCGTTTCCCTTACGGAGATAAGGGCGGGGACAATAAGGAAGCATTTCAGAAGTACCTGGCAGAAAAGAAGTTTGACAAGGTATGTGATAAACAGCTTTCCTATTCATGGTGGAAAGAACACGGTCATTATAAAGATATAGATACTTTCTGGACTTTCGATTTTACGGAATATCTTATCCGTAAGGACAGCGGTTTTACAAAAGAAGATGTATTTAAAAGGATGGATGACCCCGAACCGGAAGGCCGTGAGGCGCTTTTCAGGGACGGAGGAAACCATCTGCTCCTTCTGCATGCCCATGATGAGACGGAGGAACTGGTACCTGAGTACTACAGGCTGTTCCTGGATCATCTGCTGGAGCGGGGAGTTGTATTTGAGAAACCCGGATTTATCACTGCGGAGGTGTAATGATGAAACAGTTTCGCCTGGATCTTTGGAAAGATGATGAATATACTTATGCGGCAGCATACGGCTTCATGCCTAATGTGCGCGCATTTCTGCATGAAGAGGATGACTCCGTGCGCAGATGCATGGTAATGGTACCCGGCGGCGGCTACTGTATGCTGGCGCCCCACGAAGGGGAACTTCCCGCCATGGAATACTATAAGATGGGCATGAATGTGTTTGTGCTTACTTATACCAACGATATTACCATGTCGGTGCCGCTTAAGCGCCAGCCCATGGAGGATCTTTCCAGGGCAGTGCGTCTGATACGCAGGAATGCTGCGGAATATAATATTGCGCCCGACAAGCTGCTGGTCTGCGGTTTCTCTGCCGGAGGCCATGTATGCGCAAGTCTCTGTACTCACTTTGACGATATCACGGATCCCGATCCGGAACTGAATGCTGTATCCAACAGGCCGGAAGGAGCCATACTCTGTTATCCTGTGATCACATCAGGAAAATATACGCATATCTATTCCATGCAGGCCCTGCTCGGAAAGGAGCCGGCTCAGGAAGAGCTGGATTATTTCTCCTGTGAAAAGCAGGTTACGGAGAATACCCCTCCCTGCTTCTTATGGCAGACACTGGAAGATGATCTGGTACCTGTGGAGAATGTATATCTTTTTGCAAAAGCACTTAAGGAAAAAGGTGTTCCCTATGCACAGTATGTATTCCCCAAAGGAGGACACGGTCTTTCCGTGGCGAGCCTTGAACAGTTTAAGGGCTGGCATGGCGGCGAATATGTATGCGAGCAGCTGGGCAAAGCTCTGGAGCATGTTAAGAACAATACAGCAGTGAACTTAACGCCGCAGCGCCGTGAGGAACTGATGCAGCAGTTCTTTGCGCCTAAGGAAGAAGGATCCGGGCAGAATGCCGGCCCCGCAAGAGAGATGCCTGCGCCCGAGGTACTGGCTGATATGTTTGCCGATGTTCACAGCTGGCTTGAGCTTTCAAGGATATGGTTCGAAAGGTTTATCTGACATCGGTGTAAATTGCTATAAGCATCAGAATATGGTATAATCTCAGCCATGAATATATTAGTTTTTCTGATAATTATTTTAGCCTATATCGTTATCATAGGAACCCTTAACGAACGTATCTTCCATATGCAGAGCGATATCGCTCTCATATTCTTTTCACTTTTATTATCCTGTGTTCTTCTGATCGTAAGGATACTTTTTCCGGACGCATCATTCAGTCTCATGATCGATGGTCTGGCAGATTTTAAATTCCGCGAATATCTAATGGACGGAATGCTCTGTTTTATGCTCTTTGCGGGTGCCAGCAAGGTTAACATGGGCAAGTTCAAAAAGAACCTGCGCCCCATATCACTTCTGGCTCTGCTGACTACGCTGCTTTCATCTTTTACCTACGGAGCCTTTTTCTATCTGGTTGCCAGACTTTTCAGTATCCCTATGGATGTCTGGATGTGCATACTGCTTGGCTGCGTTGTATCCCCTACGGATCCGATCGCGGCTACGGGCATACTCAACAAGATAGGCCTGTCAAAGAATGTATGCTCTGTTATAGAGAACGAATCCCTGTTTAATGACGGCACGGGCGTTACCCTGTTCATATTTGTGCGTTCCGTTATCATACACAGCGGTGATGGAAACTTCCTGGTCCTTATGCTAAAGGAGATCGGCGGCGCAGTGGTCGTAGCCCTTTTGGTATCTTATGTTTTCTTCAGGCTCATGAAGCTTACCCGTAATCCCGTAAGATATATCCTTATATCTTTACTTAGTGTTTCTTCGATCTATGCGATCTGCGAGCACTTCGGATTTTCCGGCGTTATCGCTTCCGTGGTCTGCGGTATGTATTTCTCATACTCCATGGATAAGATCAAACGTACGGCAGCGGTCATAGATCCGGAAAACTTTTACGGTGATTTCTGGGAGATCATAGAGAGTATCTTAAATTCCATTCTTTTTGTCATGATAGGCCTGCTGGTGCTGAGCATGAAATTAAGTCCCTTTGCGGTTATCGTGATCCCTGCGTCCCTGCTGATACTGATCTTATCAAGGGCGAACGGCGTTTTTGTAAGTACCATTCTTACCGGCAAAAAGATACCCGGTAATTACGATCTGGGAGAATTTGTGATACTGATGACCTGGTCGGCGCTGAAGGGCGGTCTTTCCATGGCGCTGGCGCTGGAGACGGCCGAGTATCTGCCGGATAATGTATACCAGATCTTTACCAATGTTGCTTATGTTACTATCTTCTTTACCGTACTGGTACAGGGACTGAGCATAAAGCGCGTATATTTTGCACTGGAGAAACACAAGGCCTTAAGACTCAGTAAAAGAGATAATAAAGAAAGGGTTCAGGCATGAAGATCATAATCGTCGGTCTGGGACAGACCGGAAACCTTTTGATCGCGTCACTGGCGAATGAAAGCTACGAAGTGTCTGTGATCGATCAGGACCGCAGACTGGTGGATGCGGCAACGGATAAATATAATGTAAACGGCGTGGTGGGCAGCGGCGTCTCCAGGGAAACGCTTCTGGCAGCAGGAGCGGATACGGCGGACGCCATCGTGGCGCTTACCCATATCGACGAGATAAACCTGTTAAGCTGTATGCAGGCAAAGGCCCTGGGTACACGCTATGCGGCGGCCCGTATACTGATGTCGGATTTTGTTCATGAAGCAGATTATCTGATGAAGAAGTACAATATCGATTTCTTCATGAAACCCCGTCTTGATGTGGCCGAGGAGATCTACGGTAATCTGGGCATGCCCGGCTTTACCAAGCTGGAGGGCTTCTGGGATACGGAGATACAGGTGCTTAATATGAACATCCTGGAGGACAGTGTGCTCAAAGACCGGTCCCTCATCGACATCAAGCAGTCTCTGGGACTGGATATACTGATAGTAACAGTTATCCGTGATGGGAAACTTTTTATACCCAGGGGCGATTTTGTCCTGAAGAGCGGGGACAGTATCAATGTGGTGATCGCCGGAGACCGGCTGGCAGACACGCTGGTGAAACTGGGTATCAGCAGGAGCAAGGCGAAGAAGATAGTGATAGTCGGCGGCAGCACCACCTGCGATTATCTCTTAAAGATGCTGGGTAAGGAACACCATGATATAACCATACTGGAAAGTGATTCCGGAAGATGCAGGGAGCTTATGGAAGAATACCCCAATATAAACGTGGTATACTGCGTAGGCGACACCCTGGAGATACTGGAAGAAGAGCGGGTATCGAAGGCGGATATGATCATCTCCCTTACCAATTTTGATGAGACCAATCTGGTGATCAGCATGTACGCCTGGTCCTGCAGAATGCCCTCCATCATCACCAGCGTTGATACGCCGGAGCACGCCAAACTGCTCCATAAGGTAAATATTGATATCACCGTATCCCCTGCGGAGACTTCCGCACTGATGGCAATGCGTTTCCTGCGCAGCCGCGAAGCCGCGGATTCCGGAAAGGATATAGGAAAATTCTATCTGCTGGCAGAAGGCCTTGCAGAGATCATGGAATTTCCTGCGGGGGATGATTTTAAGTGCCTTGACATCCCCTTTAAAGATAAAGCGTTTAAGCTTAAGAAGGATGTGCTGGTAGCCGGTATATTAAGGGACGGCAAGCTGATCATACCTTCCGGAAATACCTGTATAAATAAGGGAGACAGGGTTATAATCACCGCCTCCCGCAAGAACCGTATCCGCAGTCTTAACGACATGCTCAATAAAGAGCTTTTCTGAAAGGATTTTATGAAGAATATACCCTATGAGTACTATAACGCCCCCATTCCCGGGGGAGGCTATGTAACGGGATTTGCCTATGATAAAAGCGCCCGCGGGCTGTTATACTGCCGCACGGATATAGGCGGCACTTACCGTTATTCCTATGAAGAAGACCGCTGGCACTGCCTGACTTATCACGCAGGCATGGAGGATCTTTCCGAGACTTTTCCTATAGCCATTGCGGCGGAAGAAGGGATATTATATATCGCCTGCGGTGACGGGCGCAGCCGATACTGCGATCCTGCTTTTCATAACGGACGTCTCTGTATATCTAAAGATAAAGGCCTGACGTTCACTTACGAAGAAATACCCTGCTATATTCACGGAAACTTAAACGGCCGCGGAACCGGAAAACGTCTTGTAAAAGGTGCTTCCGGCAGGCTGTTTTTTGCAAGCCAGTGCAACGGCCTGGGCATACGGGAAACAGACGGCAGCTGGAGTTTTAAGGAAATATGCGGAGAAGCGTATCTTACTTTTATATATGTATCGGAGGATGAAAAGACCCTGATAGCAGGCACGGCCGGTATTTCCCAAAAGGACGGGAATAAGAGGGGACACAGCCTCTATATCTCAAGGGACGGCGGAAACAGTTATGAGGAGCTTGCGGAGCCGGAAGATAATTCAGGCAAAATGTATTCGGGCTATGTGGCTCAGAGATATGCCGCTGATGATGAGTACTTTTATGTTACTTTTTCTGTAAGCGATACCAACGCCTATGCGCAATGGATGGGATACAGCTGTGACGGCGGCTGGGTCAGGGACGGAAAAGTCGTAAGGTATGATATTAACGCATTTAAGGGTTTTGAGGATATCACTCCCGAAAATGCGGTAAACGGTTTTGGCGGGATCGCACTATGTGATAAGCTGCCGGGACTTTTGGCAGTATCGGGTCTTTGCCGTTATGACGGGGATATCATCTGGGTATCCTATGACAGGGGCAGCAGCTGGGAGAGAGCCCTTCACGATATGGATACGGGTCATATGCATTTTAATGCGCCCTATATGAGCCCCGATCATCACGGAGGACATTCGCTGATACACTGGATGACGGATCTGGCGATAAGTCCCTTTGATCCCGATGAGCTCTGGTTCAATACGGGAACGGGAGTCTTTAAGAGCGAGGGCTTTTCGAAAGCTGACCGCAGTTTCTCCGATCACTGCGACGGCATCGAAGAGACCGTGCATCTTAATCTTTACAGTCCGCCTTCGGGAGAGATACAGCTTATAGACATTTTGGGAGATCTGGGTGGCTTCGCTTTCCGGGATCTTCATAAGCCCTGCGATAACTCATTCGCCAATGAAAACGGCAACCGCTATATCACCTGTATCAATGCGGATTTTTCCGATAAGGATCCTTCAACGATAGTAGTAGCAGCCAGGGGCAACTGGACGGGAGAGACCAAGGGCGGGATCATAGTATCAAAGGACAGCGCAAAGAGCTGGGAACGCCTGCCCCTTCCTTATGGCATAAATGAGCGCATTGACGGGATCTGCCGGGGGATAGAGAATCCCAATACCAATCCCGGCTGGGTAGCGCTTTCGGCAGACGCCGGCACCATAGCCTGCACTTTGGCCGAAGGTATCTGCCTGTGGGCCGATAACGCCGTATGTGATGGCAGATTGATAGAAATAAGTTATCTTTCGGAGAATAAGGAACGCCCGAAGTTCAAGATGTTTTCGGACAGGACCGATCCTTCATACTTTTACGGCTTTGGCGAGAACAGCCGCCTGTATGTCAGCAGCGACGGCGCAAAGAGCTTCAGGGAGCTTCCCACGCCGCTGCCCGGGGGTATAGAATTCGGACTGATTGACTGCGCGGATCCCACAGAGATACGCCCGAGTGCGGGCTTTTTCGGAACCTTCTATATAGCCCTCAGGGAGCTTGGATTGTGGAAACTTGAATACAGTAAAGAAGATGACAGCTTTAAGGCGCGCCGCCTTACAAAAGAGGGGGATGTGGTATACCGCTGCGGACTGGGCATTAAGGACGAAGCCTATATCGGCGGCGCAAAGATGATCTTTATCAGCGGTATCATAGACGGAAAATACGGTTTTTACCGCAGCGGCGATGAAGGCAGCAGCTGGGAAAAACTCAATGATGACAAGCATCTCTTCGGTGAAGTCAACAGCGTCGAGGGCGACAGCAGAAAGCGCGGACGTTTCTTCATCGGAAGCGGCAGCATGGGCGTGATCGTGGGGGAAGAAGCAGCCCTGTCATCCTGAGCGCACTCCCCTGTCATCCTGAGCGCACTCCCCTGTCATCCTGAGCGCAGCGAAGGATCTTTTATAAGGAGACCACTATGAACAAGTACAGTCAATTCACATTCGGCGACATCCGGCTCATCTATTGGATCGATGATAACGATCATATAGGCTTAAGCCTTGTGCCCGAGGGCATGGAGGATAAAGTAAAGGAAGGCAATTACTATCTTGAGCCGCTGGTACAGCTTCATGCACGCGGCGATCATTTTGCCAACGGTTACGGAAACGGCATAACCCTTTCCACAACTTCAGCTACGGACCGCATGCACCTGGTTTGTCAGGAGAGGGAAGATAATAGCATTGTCACCGAGCTGGCAGATGATACCGGAAGGAAGGCTTTTCATGTGATCAAATGGGAAGAAGGCCTTGAGGCTCTGGTAAGTTCGGTGCGTTTTGAGAATGCTTCGGATAAAACTGTGGTTCTGGATCTTTTGTCCAGCCTTAATATTGGCGGGATAACGCCTTTTACCGAGGGCGACGCCCATGATACCCTGCTGCTTCACCGAGCCTGCAGCTTCTGGAGCGGTGAAGGCAGGCTTAAGACGGAAAGCATAGAAGAGGCCATGCTGGAGCGTTCCTGGACGGGACATGCCCACCGCATAGTCAAATTCGGACAGGTGGGTTCAATGCCCGTGAGGGGATATTTTCCTTTTGCGGCTATAGAGGATACAAAGAATAACGTGACCTGGGCGATGCAGCTTGCCTGTCCTTCGTCCTGGCAGATGGAGATACGCCGGCGCGATGACCTTATCAATATGATGGCTTCCCTGGCAGATGAAGATTTCGGCCACTGGTCAAAGTCCGTTGCCCCCGGCGAAGCATTTGTAACTCCGGAAGCTTACGTTACCGTAGGCCGTGGCGGCGTGGACAGTGTGAGCCAGAGGCTTCTTACCGTGCAGCGTAAGAACATGCCCAGGCCTGATGCGGATCTTCCGGTATTGTTTAATGAATACTGTGCTACCTGGGGAAATCCATCCCATGCAAATCTCGAAAAGGTAGCATCGGCCATCGAAGGACATGGCATAGATTTTCTGGTGATAGACGCCGGCTGGTACGGAAAGGAAGGGGCGCCCTGGTTTAACTGCGGCGGCGACTGGATTCCCGAGGAAAAGGTGCTTTTCCCTGAAGGCCTTAAGGCAACGGCAGATATGATACGCTCCCATGGCATGATCCCGGGTATCTGGTTCGAGCCCGAGACATGCGCGGCGGATGCGGATATCTTTAAGCAGGAGGATATGCTGCTTAAGAGAAACGGCACGGTGATAGATACCGATAACAGGCGTTTTCTGGATATGCGTAAAAAGGAAGTGCAGGACTTCCTGGATGAGCGCGTTACGGGGCTGTTAAAACGCTGTGGTTTTGGCTATACAAAGATAGATTACAATGACTGTATAGGAACGGGCTGTGATGATGAAGACGGCCTGGGAGAAGGCCTGCGCCGCAATATGCAGGGGACGCTGGAGTTCTTCAGGCGCATGCGCAGGGATATGCCGGAATTATGGATAGAAAACTGCGCTTCGGGCGGCCACCGTCTGGAGCCTTCGCTGATGGCGGTCGCGGATATGGCTTCTTTCTCCGACGCCCATGAATGTGCGGAGATACCCATAATCGCGGCCCAGCTTCACAGACTGATACTGCCGGGCCAGTCCCAGATCTGGGCGGTGCTGCGGGCAAAGGACAGTCTGCGCCGCATCAACTATTCCCTTATAAATACCTTCCTGGGAGTGATGTGTCTTTCGGGAGATGTTTCGGAGTTGTCTGCAGAGCAGTGGGCAAAGGTTGATGAGGGCATAGCCTTCTTTAAGGCTGTAAGACATATCATACGTGACGGCAGATCGGAGTTTTACGGCAGCGTTTCCGCGAGCTGGCGTCATCCCGAAGGATGGCAGGCGATATGCAGAAGTACGCAGGATGAAAGTCTTGTTGTCATTCATACCTTTGCGGGAGAGCATCCCGATAAGGTCAGCATTCCGGTTAAAGGCAATGCGGTAAAGAAGATCATGTGCAGCGAGGACAATGAGGTAAGCCTTGAAAACGGCATGCTTACGGTTGCATTAAAGGCTGAATTTGAAGCGGTAGCTGTCTATTTGTGAACAAAATATGAATAAAATATAGCCTATTTGTAAACTTCTACAATATTTCAGCCGAATTTATCAAATATTTTAGGAATTATTCAGATTGATACGGTTATAATACGGTGCTATAATCCCCCCTGTCAGATAAAAAAGCTAGAGAAAAAGCTTTTAAAAAAGGGAGGAAATGAATTATGAAAAAGAAGTTTTTAGCACTGGTACTTGCAGGAGCAATGAGCGTAGCTGTTCTGGCTGGTTGCAGCGATGACGGCGCAGCTGAGACTGTAGATTCCGTAAAGGCAGCTGCAGACGAAGTTGTTGATGATGCTAAGGAAGTAGCTGAGGATGTTGCAGAAGACGTAGCTGAGGATGTTCAGGAAACAGCAGAAGATGTAGCTGAGGATGTTGAGGAAGCAGCTGACATCTCTTTCGTAGACGGCTTCTATGCAAATGACGGAAACGGCAGCGACTTCATGATCGCTTTCTACGAGGGCGCAGCTGGTGATGTTGCTTACGTTAACGACGGCACCAACGAAGTACTCGCTGAGTATGTTGTTGAGAACGCTGCTCTGGATGATGGCACCGAGTACCTTCTTGTAACTGTAGGCCAGACCCAGATCGGTTATTTCGAGGATGGCGAGGATATCTACATTGTAGATGATGAGGGTAACATCTATGCAGCAGGCCGTCTTACCGAGGCTGAGGCAGACGAGATCTACAACGCACTTCAGTAAAAAGCTTGTAAGACAATAGTTTTAGTAGTATAGTTAAGAGCGGCAGATCAGTTTCTGCCGCTTTTATAGTATTTAGGGAGGGAGAGAAAATGAAAAAGTGGACATTAAGGATGCTTGCACTTCTGGCGGCTTTAAGCCTTTGTGCCTGCGAGGATGACGAGTGGGACGAGGAAACAGAGGAGCCTGAAGTAACAACAGAACCGGTAGAAACAAAAGAAGAGCCTAAGGATACGGAAGTAGCAGCAAAGAAAGAGCATGAATCTGATCTGGCTACAAGGCTCTCCGTTAACCGCAGCAGCGGCAAGATGACCATTGACCGCAAAAGCCTGGGCAGTAAGCGTATGGGCAGTAACGGTGACTGGACTATACTGGTATATCTCTGCGGTACCAATCTGGAGTCAGGCGGCGGCGGTATGGCTACCATGGATATGCAGGAGATGCTCGACGGTACCGAAGGCGGAAACATCCGCTATGTAGTACAGACCGGTGGTACCGAAGACTGGGATAATGATATAGTAGATCCCTCAAAGCTTGAAAGATTCGTGCTCGAGAACGGTGAAGTTTCCGAGGCGTGGTCCGGAAAGATCACCAGCATGGGACAAGAGTCAACGCTGGAGGATTTCCTCTCATGGTCGTTAAGTGAGTATCCTGCAGAGCACATGGGACTGATATTCTGGGATCACGGCAGCGGCAGTATCAACGGCGTATGCTTTGACGAGCTGTATGATGATGATTCCCTTTGCCTGCGTGATATCGATACCGCGCTTAATGCAGTTTCCGATAAGCTCACCGCGCCTTTTGATTTCATAGGTTTTGATGCCTGCCTTATGGGCACTCTTGAGGCAGCAAATGTGCTGGCTCCTTATGCAAGCTATATGTACGGATCGGAAGAGATCGAGCCCGGATACGGCTGGGATTATCAGGCTATGGGCGAGCATATATCAGAGGGCGGAGCAGACGGAGCTTCCCTGGGTAAGGTGGTATGCGATTCCTTCTATGATATGTGCGAGGAGATAGATTCCGAAGATCAGGCTACGCTTTCCGTTATAGATCTGGAAGCCATAGATGATGTGCTGACCAGCTTTAACGATTTCTCCAAAGATATATTTGAAGCCGGCAATGATGCGGCATCTCTTGCAAGCATGATCCGTGGGATCGAAAGCGCCGACAATTTCGGCGGTAATAATAAGTCTGAAGGTTATACCAACATGGTTGACCTGGCAGGTCTGGTAAATGCCTGCAGCGATTATTCATCAAATGCAAAGAGCGTGATAAGCGCCCTTAATAAGGCTGTGGTATATCAGATAAACGGCAGGGATCATAAGAATGCCGGCGGTCTTTCACTTTATTATCCTTTAAGCATTCAGGGTTCTAACGAAATGGGTATGTTCGCTGATGTATGTGTGAGCCCTTATTACCTTTCCTTTGTCGACAGACAGGGACAGGGCAGCGTCGGTAATTATTCTTCTTATGATGACAGCAGCTGGTTCGATGATGATGACGAATGGTACTGGGGTGAGGAAGACGAAGACGACAGCTACTGGGATTATATTGATTCTTTCGAGCAGACCGGAGAAAGCTCACTTATCACATTTGATGTTGAACCTGCACTGGACGATGAAGGTGATTTCTGGTTCGCACTTGATGAGGACGGACTCTACTATGCTGCTGATGTATATGCTTATGTTTATCAGCTTTCCGAGGACGGAGAGGATGCGATAGAGCTGGGTGAGACCTACGATATCAACGCCGACTGGGATGAGGGTATATTCTGCGACAACTTTGACGGATACTGGCTCTCACTTTCCGATGGCCAGAATCTGGCAACCTATATAGTTGATGTTACCGATGAGTATATCGTATATACTTCTCCCATAAGACTCAACGGTGAGGAGACTAACCTGCGTCTGCGTCAGTTCTATGACGGAACCGTTGTGGTTGACGGTACATGGGACGGTATCGATGAAAGCGGTATGGCAGCAAGGGATATTTACAAGCTTCAGAACGGGGATGTGATAACTCCTCTGTACTACGCTTTCGAGCTTGAGGGAGATGATGAGGAATTCTTCTATCATGGTAATGATTTCACCGTAAAGGGCGCATTACAGATCGAATATAATTTCATGGATGACGGCGATTATCTCTATGCTTTCTGTATAGATGATGTTTACGGTGATTATTATCTGACTGATTTTGAGATGTTCAATGTAACAGACGGAGAAGTAAGCTTCTACGAAGACTAAGGTCTGTTACAGCGAAGGGCAACAAAGATAAGGAAAGGTAAGCTTTAATATAATGGCTACTTATGTAGTTTCGGATCTGCATGGTCAATATAAACTCTTCAAGGAGGGGCTTGAAAAGATCGGATTCTCTGAAGATGACATGCTGTATGTTATCGGCGATGTTATAGACAGAGGCAAAGACGGGATAAAACTTCTCCAGTGCATAAAGAGAAATAAGAATATGGATCTGCTGATAGGCAATCATGAGCATATGATGCTCAACTCAGTGGATCCTGACGGTAAAGAAGCATGTGACGGCGAAGATTATGATCTGTGGCTTTTCTTAAACGGCGGAAATGTCACTTATGACCATTATCTGAAAATGACGGAAAAGAGCAGGAAATCCCTGCTGGCGTGGCTCAGGAACAGATATGTGATAAAGACCCTGGAAGTGGGCGGAAAGAAATTCTGCCTTACACATTCTTATTACGATCCGGACCTGGAGAACAAAAAATGTCGCGAGCTTTCCTATATGGAAACCTGGAGGATAGTCTGGAAATCCCTTTTTCGTGAAGAATGGGCTACCCATGGGACAGACATCTACAAGGATTATGATTATACCTTTATCATAGGCCATGTGCCCGTCCAGAGAATACGTGCCAACTATACTGCAGAAGAGGATTTCAGCAGGCTGGAGATCTACCGGCAGGGCAATCTGATAGATATAGACGGGGGCTGCTCTTTTATGGGCCGGAACGGTATAAAAAGCGGTGCGCTTTTCCTCCGTCTGGATGACATGGAAGTATTCCCCGTAGAGCTGGTAGTATAAAAGATCTTACTAAATAAGGCTTCAATAAAGGGCGAACGGCAATGACCGGTCGCTCTTTTTGGTATTTTGATGCAGAATAAGCATAAAAAACGACAGAATGTGCGAAAAAAATGTGTGCAAAGTGATTTGGTTTATAATATTATAGATGTGAAGTTTTGAAATAAATCGGAGAAACTGATCAGCATGAATAGCATGGTAGATATCGAGGTGATCCTTGATGAGGATTGCATCGATCCTAAGGTTAAGATACTGACCAAAGAAAAGAATAAACAGGTTGAAGATATAATTTATGCGATAGAAAATGTCAGCGAAAGCGCTTATCCTCCCATCCCGGTTTTGGGAGAAGAAGGTCTGGAATTCATATCACAGAGAGACATCATAAGGGCCTATACAGAGAACCGTAAGATAATGGTACTTACGGAGAACGGTGTATATGTATACAGAAAAAAGCTTTCGGCACTTGAAGAGGAATTAAATCCCACAAGGTTTATAAGGATATCGCAGTCGGAGATCATCAATATATATAAGGTGAAAAGCTTTGATATCAATATCGCCGGAACCATAGGCGTCGAGTTTGAAAACGGGACCAAGTCCTGGGCGTCAAGGAGCTGCGTTAAGGCGATCAAGAAACTGATCAATAACAGATAAAGGTCGGGAGTTGATATGAAATTTAAGCACAGGGTTATAGTTTTTTCATCTATCGGTTTCGGATACGGAGTCCTGGCCGGAGTTCTGATAAGCGCATTAACATCTTCTGCCGGGTATGCCGACGGGGCTTATCATATATGCTCGAAGGAGTTTATTGATGCAGTCGACAATCCAATGGCAGCACTGACGCTGCAGATGCTCGCCACGGGACTCTATGGTGCTTTATGCATGGGAGGATCGGCGATTTACAGCATTGAAAGCTGGGGACTGTTGAAATGTACGCTTATCCATTATTGTATGTGTATAGTACCTTACCTTATAATGGGAGTTTTGCTGCGCTGGTATAACGCCGGGAATGTTTCGTCCCTTATTATCATGCTGGTGCTGATGACTGCAGTTTATGGTATCATATGGCTGGTAAATTTTCTTTCATACCGTAAAGAACTCAGGAAGTTAAACAGGCAGCTGAATAATCTTAAGAAGATAGAACAGAATTAAAATGATCCGGTCCCCGCAAATGGGTTCCGGTCAGGATATGAGGAGAAGTTAATGGCGCTGAGTGAAATGCCCCCCAAGACAAAGCCAGGAGCAAGATACGAAGGCACATATATTTTTATGAAGAGTTATGTATGCCCGGTGTGCGAGAGCAAACTGAGCGTTCCTACCGTTATGACCGGAAAGGCCAGGATGGAAAAACAGGACTGGGATCTGCGCCCTGTTTTTACCGATATTGATACTATCAAATATGATGTGATCCATTGTAATAATTGCGGATATGCGGTGCTGAAGCGGTATTTCGGCGTGCTGGCCAAGCCCCATAAAGAGCTGCTACGCAAACACATAGCAGAGAATTATAAGCCCATACCGGAGGCAATGAGGATATATACTTATGATGAGGCGTTAATGCGCTTTAAAATTGCACTATTAAATGCGGAAGTAAGACAGGCTCATGACAGCGAAAAGGCGCTTATATCACTGAAGATCGCCTGGCTCTGCAGAGGAGCGAAGGAGGAAATGGGGGATCCGGAGACCTTTAACAGGCCCGTAAGGATCAAATATGATAAGTATGACGAGATGGAAGAGAAATACCTTAAGCGTGCCATGGAACTCTTTATGGTAGCCCGCCGCAGCGAGACGCCTCCCATAGCCGGTATGAATGAGATAGCGCTGGATTTCCTTCTGGCATCCCTCTGCGGGCATTTTGGCAATACGGGTGACGCCACCAGGCTGGTTTCGGGCATACTGCAGTCGAAGCAGTCCACCAATTCCCAGAAGAACAGAGCCCGCGAGATGCTGGAGCGCTTTAAGAAACAATAAACACAAAAAGGACCGGAGAGGTCCTTTTTATTATTCTGAAGCGCCGTCTCCTGTCATTCTGAGGAGCTCCCCCTCTGTGTCATTCTGAGGAGCGCAGCGACGAAGAATCTTATAGAAATATGCAACTTTTTTGTTAAAGAAGAATACAATTTGCTCCTGAATAACATTATTATTACTGTTGTATCACACACCCCCCACCGGAAGGAGAAATCTCATGGGAAAACATTTTGATCATTTTAAAACGGTTGTATACATTCCGGCACAGGTAGCAGCCGGCTTTACAGAGGAAAAGCTAAGCAGCGATTATGCTTTTCTGGAAAAGTATATAGGACTGGATAAGGTTTATCTGGAGACGCACCGCTCCGAATGTGACGTAGATGCGGGACAGATAAATATGATCAAGTCCTTTTTTGAGGAAAAAGGGGTTGAGGTATCCGGCGGCATCACCACGATAGTCAATGATTTTGAAGGAGCAGAGCCGGGAAAACAGAGACTTTTCGGCACTTTCTGCTATACGGACCCCGCTATGCGTGAGCGTCTTAAGGAAATATCGGCGTATGCAGCGCAGTTTTTCCCGGAGATCATCCTGGATGATTTCTATTTTACCAACTGCACCTGTGAGCGCTGTATAAAAGAAAAGGGAGACAGAAGCTGGGTGGATTTCCGCCGCGAGCTGATGAGGGGAGTATCCAAGGAGCTGGTGGTAGAGCCCATGAAGGCCGTAAATCCCGATATAAAGGTTGTGATCAAATATCCTAACTGGCGTGAATCCTATCATTATACCGGTTATGTTCCGGAGGTGCAGAGGGATATCTTTGATGCTACATATACCGGTACCGAGACCAGAAGTCCTGCCTATACCGACCAGCATCTGCCTGAATATTTAAGCTATTCACTGATGCGTTATATGGATAACGCGTGGCCCGGCAGGAACGGCGGCGGCTGGTTTGACAGTTACGACTGCTGGTCCATCGACAGATATCTTGAGCAGGCGTATCTTACGGCCTTTGCGGGCGGTAAGGAAATGATGCATTTTATGTGGAATGATCTGATCGATAATCCTTTTGTAGGGGCCATGGGCATACAGCTTAAAAAGATCGACGGGATGATGGATAAAGTGGGATCGCCCTGTGGCATACCCGTTTATATACCTTTTGCTTCCGATGGGGAGAACCATCTGGAGATGAGGCTGGGAATGATGGGCGTACCCATGGATCCCACGCCTTTCTTCCCCGAAAACGCAGAGCGTATACTGCTGACAGAAAGCTCCCTGGCTGATCCTGATGTGGTATCGAAATTGAGTGATTTTGTAATGAAGGGCGGAGAAGCAGTGATCACTACGGGCTTCTTAAGAGGAGCAGAGGAAGAGCTGCACAAGGCCGGACTTACCGAAGTGGGCCTGAGCGGAAAGAGCATAGGAGTTACCCGATATCAGGTTACCGGTGACAGAGCAGGTATCATAGAGCATATGGATAAGGTATTCTTCCCGGAGATCCGTCACGGTAATAATGCGTCCTGGTCATACTTAAACGGCGGTGACGGGGACTGTCATTCAAGTCTGTTCATACGCAGTACTTATGGAAAGGGAAGGCTTTTTACCATGGCTGTTCCCGATAATAATGCCGACCTGTACCGCATGCCCGCGGCAGCAGCAGATGTGATAAAGAGAGTTCTCTGCGGCGGTGAATATATAACAGGGAAAGATTTTTCAAACTTTACTTATGATGACGGCAGCATGATACTTTACCGTTATGTAAAGCCGGACAACCATCCCGTAAAGGTAATGTTCCATACGTCAAAGAAAGTATCGGCCATTGTTGATGTGCTTTCAGGGCATGAAATTCCCGCAAGGGAAACAGTACGCTTTGAAGGTTTCAGGCTGGTAAAGGGTTATGAAGCAGAAATATTACTGATGCCCGGTAATTTCAGGATATATAAATGGAAAGAAGTCGAGGGATAAGGATCATCCCTTCTGGTGTTTCTTCATATGAGCCTTGATCGCATCGAAGGTTGTATCGCTGATATAATGTTCGATGCGGCAGGCGTCTTCTGTGGCGGTTTTCTCATCTACGCCGAGTTTCATAAACAGCCCGGATAAAACAGTATGGCGTTCATAGATGCGCTTCGCCAGTATCTCACCGGCCTTTGTAAGCGTGATATAACTGTTTTTATCTTTTTTGATCAGGCCTTCATCTTTCAAAAGTCCAAGTGCACGGCTTACAGACGGCTTTGAAAAGCCCATATATTCTCCCATGTCTATTGCTCTGACAGCAGACGATTCAAGTGACAGAACATATATAGTCTCAAGATACATTTCTCCTGATTCCTGAAGTGCCATAGCTATAAAACCTCCAAGTTTTACAGGCTTTGAGCCCTGTTTTTATAAGATATAAGATACCATAAAATCAGCCTAAAATCAATCTGTTCCCCCTTGTCATCCTGAGCGAAGCGAAGGATCTTTAAAAAGGCGAAGCGAAGGATCTTAAAAAAGTGCTTGACAAGTTAGCTCTGGCTAATTATACTCCTTTATAGTTAGCTAAAGCTAATAGAAAGAACGCGGCAGTTAATGGATAACTGCTTTTTTTGGGGACAACGGTTAGCTAAAGCTAATAGCTATGAACGGAGGTGAAAAGAGGCAATGGATCTTAATGCAGCAGAACTTGGAAAAGAATATGTCATTACCGGAGTAGATACCGATGGTGATGAAGAGATGGAAAGTTTTCTTTTTTCGCTGGGTTGTTACAGCGGGGAGAAGATAACGGTAGTGGATAAGAAGAAAAATCTTGTCGTATCGATAAAGGATGCCAGGTACAATATCGACCCTGAATTAGGGGCCGCTATTCATATTTAAGGGAGGGAAAGAGAAAAATGAGGATTGCACTAGCAGGAAACCCGAACAGCGGAAAAACCACGATGTACAATGCGCTGACGGGCAGGAACGAAAAGATCGGTAACTGGGCCGGCGTTACGGTGGACAGGAAGGAAAGTCCGATCAAAAAGAACTACAATGAAAGCGGAAATGAGCTGATCGCAGTAGATCTGCCGGGAGCTTATTCAATGTCTCCTTTCACATCTGAGGAGAGCATTACCAGTGCTTATGTAAAGAATGAGCATCCCGACGCCATCATAAATATCGTAGATGCCAGCAACTTAAGCCGCAGCCTTTTCTTTACGACACAGCTGCTGGAGCTGGGTATCCCCGTAGTAGTTGCACTTAATAAAAGCGATGTAAACGGTAAGAAGGGTAATAAGATCGATGTTAAGATGCTTTCGGAGAAGCTGGGCTGTCCGGTTATAGAGACTGTATCTACCGAAGGCAAGGGACTTTCTTCCGTAGTAAGTACGGCAGCAGGGCTTAAAGGAGCAAAGCAGGCAGCGCCTTTTGATGAAGGTGATGTGGATCTTCTGGATAAGAAGGCTGTGGAAGCTTCCGACAGAAGACGTTTTGAGTTTGTTAATAATATAGTAAAAGAGGTGGAAGTACGAAAGACTTTCACAAAGGATAAGAATTTTGGCGATACCATTGATAAGTTCATCACCCACCCGATACTGGGTATCCCTATCTTTGCAGGTATCATGTTCCTTGTATTCTACATTTCCCAGACTACTGTAGGTACCTGGGTTGCAGATCTTCTGGCAGGCGGTATCGAGGCTTTCCAGGGCTGGGTAGGCGATCAGATGGCAGATGCAAATCCCCTGTTATATGCGCTGCTGGTAGACGGTATCATCGGAGGCGTAGGTGCCGTTGTGGGATTCCTGCCTCTGGTAATGGTAATGTACTTCCTTATTGCTCTGCTTGAGGATTGCGGATATATGTCACGTGCGACTGTAGTACTGGATCCCATCTTTAAGCGTGTGGGTCTTTCCGGTAAATCCGTTATCCCCATGGTAATCGGTACAGGCTGCGGTATCCCTGCAATTATGGCCTGCCGTACCATCCGTAATGAAAGAGAAAGAAGAGCAACGGCAATGCTGGCAACCTTCATGCCCTGCGGTGCGAAGCTTCCCGTTATAGCATTGTTTGCAGGTGCATTCTTCCCTGAAGCTACCTGGGTAAGCTTTGTGTGCTATGTACTTGGTATCGTGCTGGTTCTTCTTGGAGCTCTGCTTATCAAAGCCATTACCGGTATGAAATACAGAAAGAGCTTCTTTATCATCGAGCTTCCCGAATACAAGGCACCCAGTCTTCTCTTTGCTCTTAAGTCCATGCTGGAGCGCGGTAAAGCTTATATCGTTAAGGCCGGAACCGTTATCCTTGTCTGCAACACCATAGTACAGATCATGCAGGCCTTCAACTGGAGCTTCGAAGAGGTTGAGGAAGGCATGGAGGATACATCAATTCTTGCTTCGATAGCAGGTCCTTTCTCAGTACTGCTTGTACCCATCGTAGGTGTGGCAGCATGGCAGCTTGCGGCAGCAGCTATCACCGGATTTATCGCAAAGGAGAATGTGGTTGGTACTATCGCTACCGTATATGCGATCACCAATCTGGTAGATCCCGAAGAGCTTGAGCTTGTAGGCGAAGGAACTACGGTTGCAGCAGTTATCGGTATCACAAAGGTTGCAGCGCTTGCATATCTTATGTTCAATCTTTATACGCCTCCCTGCTTTGCAGCTCTGGGTGCAATGAATTCCGAGATGAAATCAGCCAAGTGGCTGTGGGGTGCGATAGGTCTTCAGTTAGCTACAGGCTTTACCGTAGGCTTCCTGGTATATCAGTTCGGTACTCTGTTCACTACAGGCAGCTTTGGTGCAGGCTTTGCAGGCGGCCTCATCGCAGTGCTTGCATTTGCAGCAGTGATCACAGCTATCATTATTACTAATAACAAGAAGATGGTTGCGGAATACAGGCTGAAGGCGAACTAAGAAGGGGTCACAAGACGATCTTCCCACCTTTTAAGCGGCATCAGGTACCTCCCGCGATGCGGGTCCCTCCTAATACCAAAAGGTGGGCCCCTTCTTGTGACTCTGTCATCCTGAGCGAAGCGAAGGATCTTTAATGA
>JAEEGL016093891.1_pt1 | contig 42618 bp, 28 predicted proteins | sample 9134231 | NCBI WGS metagenome assembly JAEEGL01 (sample SAMN16246548, study PRJNA631951) | gut metagenome | biome: gut microbiome; feature: rumen; material: fiber-attached | host: Bos | place: Iran: Karaj | collected 2018-10 | reverse complement strand
TGGTACGATGGTTACAGTCAAAATGGGTACGAAATATACAATCCTGAATCTGTTGTAAGGAGTATACAAAGAAAAAAGTATATGGGATTTTGGAGTCAGACCTCAACATATCAGGCTATTTCAGACCGTATCAATGAAAATTTTGATGGAATTAAGGATGATATAATCCGTATGATATCCGGTGAAAGTGTGGATGTAAATGTATTAAGATACAACAATACCATGAAAGGTTTTCGTAATCGTTCTGATGCATTTACCTATCTTTGTCATATAGGATATCTTGCCTATGATTTAGATGAAAAAACATGTCGGATTCCTAACAGGGAAGTTAGAGATGAATGGTTAAGCGCAATAGAGGATAATGATGAATACAAAAACACCGATAAAATTATAAAAGCTTCAAAGGAACTTCTAAAAGAAACTATTGCAGGAAATGCAGATGCAGTAGCAAAAGCGCTGGATGAAAGCCACATAAATGTAACTTCTAACCGCAGTTATAATAACGAAGATGCACTTCAAAGTGCAATTTACTTAGCATATATCTATGCCATTAATAAGTACTTTATATTTAGAGAAGTTACATCAGGGAAGGGGTACGCTGACGTAATATTTGTTCCGATAAAGGAACCGACTCCCGAAACACCTGCCATGGTAATAGAGTTAAAGAGAAACGATTGCACTGAAAGTGCCATAAATCAGATAAAAGATAAAAAGTATTTTAAGGCACTTGAAGGATACGAAGGCAAGCTTCTCTTCGTTGGGATAAATTATGATGAAAAAGAAAAGACTCATACAGCTCAGATAGAAGAATTCAGTTTATAAACAAAAGAGCAGGTAAATAATTATGAATTAACCTGCTAAATACTTGTATTATATAAGGAGAATCTCAGCATGGCTTCAGGTAAGATTACATATAAAGGCTTTATTGGCTTGGATTTGGATGGAACCGTTTTTAATAACGAAAAAATAATCCCTGATAAAGTGATGGATGCAATTCATAATGCAATAAAAGACGACTTTATAGTTTCACCTGTTACAGGCCGGCCTATGAATGGTATCCCTCATGAATTTGTTAATGATATAAAAAGTGAATACATTATTGCTTCCAATGGTTCGACCATATATAAAAGAATTTTGGATTTGGATATAATAAAAAAGCTTCAAGAGAAATCAATATCTGAGGATGATGGCATGATGAAGCTGTACGAGACTTTTTATGAATGCATCTACAGAAAACCTCTTTCAAAGGAAATTGCACTTTTAATTCTCGACATACTGGATGATTTTGATTGTATTCCGGATTGCTTTGTATGGGGAAAAGGTCATATGCGAGAAGACGCAAAAATTAAGGTTCCTTTACTTGGGATTAATAAGCATATGGTTGAGTATATACTTTCAAGGCGAGATTTTTTTCCTGATTTGAAAGAATATGTTTCAAATTTAAATTGTGGAGTGGAAAAAATAACCATAAATTTTTATATGAATGAGATGGGGAAAAAAGAAAAGCAACGTGCTCTAGACAAGCTAAAAAAGCTTGATAATATAACCATAGTAAGTGGCGCTCCACATAATCTAGAAGTAAATGCTAAAGATGTATCCAAGGGAAAAGGAATATATAAATTATGTGATTTACTAAATATAGACCGAAAAAAGACCTGTGCATGTGGAGATGATATAAATGATCTTGATATGATAAGGCTATCTGGTTTTGGCGTTGCCATGGGTAATGCCGTTCCTGCAGTAAAGTCCGCCGCTGACTTTATAACTGATACAAATGAAGAAGCAGGTGTTGCAAAAGCCATCTACAAATTTATGGATATTGAATAATATAGGGATTTATGATAATATTCTAACAAAAATTATTATCATAAAATGGAAAACATTGAGTAAAAAACATTTATTATTAACTCAAATTAATAAGAAATTAATAAGAGAGGTTAACAGATATGAAATTAAAAAAAGTAATTAATATCTTTGCGGTTTTAGGAATATGTTGTGCGTTATGTGCTTTACCAGGATGTGAAAAGGAAGAATCATCCTCTTCAGGATCTAAAGTAACATCTTCAACAAGCAGCGAAACCGGAGGAACTTCTTCGGAAGATACATCGGAAAGCAGTTCAGAGGATACATCTGAAACAAGTGAAGAGGCTGAGGCAAGTGAGGCTCCAACTTCTGAAGAGAATTCTGAATCTAACGGAGATGTAGAAGAAACCACAGAGAAGGTTAAGAAACAGGACGCAGTTAATGAGTGGACAGATACTGATTCGCTGGATGTAGCTATAGACACCTCAGGTGTATATTTTACACCTCCTGAAGCAGAGTATATCCCTTCTGAGGATGCTTCTTATGAGTTAAAGGGGTATAGAGCGGCGGACCACATAATAGAAGCAAATTACAGTGACGGAAAGAAGGATGTATGCATCAGAAAATCTGATAAGTACTCTGAAGAAGATTTGCATGGCGATTATAATAAGTACTCTGATAGCTGGGATGAGAATTTTAAGGGACTTATAGTTCACTGTAAAGGTGCAAACAAGAAAGTAAATCTTGCAACTTTTTCAGTGGATAATTATACATTCTCTGTGAATATAAATCCTGGAGCTGACGGAGAAGGGTTTTCAGCAGATGACCTGAAGTCTGTAGTTATGAGCACTCAGTAATAAAAAGGTCACTAAAACCTCATGCTTTTTAGCATAGGCGGTAGTTATGAAAAAAACAATAAGAAAATAAAGCTCAAGACCGGCAAACCAGTCTTGAGCTTCATTTTTTTAATTTTAGTAAGCTGTTATAAATACATTTCCAGCCTCTTTAAAGAGGTTGGTAGCATTATTTATGCTCATGGTAGTATCACTATCTGTAGAAGGATTGTACCAGGTAACATTGGTTTCTGTATATGCCTTCAGTATACAATAATGATCATCTGAAAGCTTGGCTATCACGGGACGCTCGTTACTTACAAAGTAGAGCATTTCGGATAGAGTACAGTTTTTAAGATTAAGCACGTTGTCCAAATATTCGGACAGAATCTTGCCCGGCTTTTTGTCAGGAAGATTCTTAGCGTTAGCAGTTACTTGCATTGCCTTTAAGAGAAGTGTAGAGCAAGCCTGAGAAGAGCTAATCTTTTTCTTGGTCGGCATATTTTCAATTCCGGAAAGCTCTTTGGATAAAAATTGTCCGCCACGCTCCCATATGACATCGCCGAGACCGTTTGTTACAACTCCCATTCCCTCATCAGCAGCGATTATTGCATTTGCGGCTGAGTCAAACTTATCTGTCATAAATCCGTGGGTGTAGATATAATACTCTACATGGTTATTCTTAGGTGAAATTCTAAGAGACGGATTCTCCTTTATGAGTATCGTATCTACTTCAGTAAACTCCGGAGTGTCAACCATCTTGGTTGATTTTGGAAGTGAAAGATATTTTTGTTCAAGATACTTTTCATCTGAAGTCTTTGTTATAGCAAAGGTATCACTTTCTTCTTCGGGGTGATTAAGTATACTGTCAGAAGATATCTTCTTAAATTTCGAATTATTTTTCTTAAGTCGATTTAGGTAAACTACATTATTTTCGGTTTCTACACTTGAAACATATATCTTAGGGAGTGAGTATTTTTTTAGCACATTTCCCGATTTATCCGAAATAATCATACGGAAAACAGGCATTATCTTTTCTCCAGCCTCATTTTCATATATATCTTCTTCATGTACGTAGCCATAAATTATGTTTTCTCCGACTGCGCCCAGTGCACAGAGACGAATGTGAGGATTGGACTTTATCTGAACGGTATCACCGGTTATCAGGTCAAAAATCGTAAGTGTATCGCTTTGGGACTCATCGTCTCGTGTGATAAGTACGTAAGCCTTTGCCATATCACTCATGGTAAATGTATTGGAAGTAATATTTTCGGCTATAAGCTGATGATTCTTCGAAGAAATATTATATGCGTAAACTGAGTTGTTAACTTCAAAGAAAAATACGTTCTTATCATTTACATAAGAAAACTCTCCAAAATCAAGGTTTAGTCTTGGATAGGTGGTGTCGAGGGGGACGTAAACCCTTTCTGTGATGTCATTATTTTTAGCGCTGTAAGAGTAAAGGATTATAGCCACGTGGCCCTCATATGTACCGGAGTTTATGTATCCGGCTACTACGAAATCAATATTTCCATTTTCATGACACTTGAGAATATCGATGTTATGCTGTGCATATAGGGTATCCGGAGTCTCATCATTACTTTTTGCATAAGAGAATATCAACTTAATCTTATTGCTTTTTGAATCGTACTGATAAAGATTATCACTTTTAACATATGCAGCATAGACATTTTTTTCATCACAGGTAAGATCGTAGCTTTCTGCATTGCTTATGCCAAGCTTTATGGTTCCGTCCTTCTTAGATGTAAGAGTTGGATTAAATACCTGTTCTGCAGTTCTATCAAAGTAGAGCAGATACAGCTGTCCTTCGTGATAACGGATACGATAAAACTCATTTACAAGATAGTTTTCGGTGTTCGAGTCACTTTTAAGTGAAACATAATAAGTCAGGAGTACAGATGCGCCTTCGATATTTATTTCCTTTATAACGGGAATCGGGGTACTCAGCTGTTTTACGCTAAGTTCATTCCAGCGAATAAGCTTTTCATCGGAATGAATGGTTACATGAGCCAGGGTCGAGTTATCATCGGACTCGTAAGACGGTTCTAAGTAAGATGCAATATCTACAGAGGATTTATCTGAATCCAGAGTAGATTTGTTAAAATCATCAATAAAGTCCATCTTTTTGGACAGGAAGAAATCGCTTTCATAATACTTAACACGGGTATAGTAGTAAAGCTTTTTTCCTTCATCAGAGACCAGCACGATTTCAAGGGCATACTCTGTACTTGTATCCAGTGTTGTATCAAGGAAAATCTGGGATTTCAGAACTTTCCCTTCCTTATCAAAGCCCGGTACCTGATTTGTAAATATTTGATTTTTATCGGATATATCATATAGCGCGTAACTCATACCTGCTATCTGCAAATCTGATTGCTCTATGCAAAATGTAAACTCCTTACTTGTATCAAGAGGGGTAATAGATTCCCTCTGGCTGCATACGTCAAGCTTTGAAGCGTAACCTATAAGGGGGTTAAACTTTTCACTACCAAGCTTTAAGTATACTGAAGGAAAGCTGGTTTTCATAAGGTTTGTTGATGCCGTTGTACTTACAGAAAGGTTTGGAATCCTTTTACTGAACAAAAACAGGGAACCAACAAATAATAAAAGTAATATAAATATTTTATATACGTATTTCATATCTTATTCTCCGGATGTTTTTTACTTTAGCAAAGCAGAGTAGACATCGCGTTTTGAAAGGCCTCTATCCTTTGCGGCTGCTTTCATGGCGTCCTTACGGCTCATGCCTTCTTGCTCGTAGAGAGCAACATGCTCCTCTATAGTGAGTTTTTCCCATTTTTTCTGTTCGTCTTCTTCAAGCTTTTCGTGTGAAATGCCGGATATGATCAGGACATACTCTCCCCTAGGGTCATGCTCATTGTAATAAGAGCAGGCATCGGCGAGACTCAATATCAGACACTCCTCATGAATCTTTGTCAGTTCTCGTAGGATAGACATGTGTCTGTCGCCAAGTGCTCCTAAAAGTTCTTGAAGAGTCTTTTTAAGTCTGTGAGGTGCTTCATAAATAATTATTGTACGAGTTTCCGTTTTTAACTCCTCTAATATGCGAGAACGTCCTTTTTTGTCAGATGGGAGAAATGCTTCGAAAGCAAAGCGCCTTGTAGACTGACCGGACATGGATAAAGCAGTAATGCAGGCAGATGCACCGGGGAGTGAAGTGACAGTTAGTCCTTCTTCATAAGCTCTTTTAACTATAACTTCACCGGGATCCGATATACCGGGGGTTCCTGCGTCTGTTACTATTGCTATACTTTTTCCTTCTTTCAGAAGGCCTATAAGCTCCTCAGCCTTATCATATTTGTTAAATTCATGATAGCTTGTTAGAGAAGACTTTATATCAAAATGATTTAAAAGCCGCAGGGTATTTCGTGTGTCCTCTGCGGCAATGATATCTACTTCCTTTAATGTTCTGAGAACCCGAAAGGTAATATCTTCCAGATTCCCTATGGGTGTAGCACATATATATAATGTTCCGTATGTATCCATATTTTTTCAACCTTTTCTCCCCTGGTATAAACAACTGTTTACATCATACCGTAAATCTCATAGATTTCTTCAGTATAGTTTCCATCTTCATCATAGACAAAAAGCGGGGGTTCTATCTTAAGTTCTCTACCTCCACCCTTTGCACCCTCTACAAGAACCATGGAGGGAGCGCTTTTCTTATTGGAGTGAACGAATCTCATGCGTTTAGGCTCTATGTGGTAGGTGGTCATAAGTGTTATAATATCCACCAATCGAAATGCCTTGTGTACCATGAAAAGCTTCCCCTTAAGTTTTAAGAGTGAAGAGCTTGTGCGAATAACATCCTCTAAAGTGCACTTTATCTCGTGCCTTGCTATAGCAAGGGCACTATCCGGATTTGTGAGACCGGTTTGCTCCTTTATGTAAGGTGGATTGACAGTAACCACGTTGAATTGTTCCCGTCCGAAAAGTTGGACAGCGTCAAGCAGGTCTCCTTCGCAAATGCTTATGATATCGTCAAGCTTATTTAATGAAACGGATCTTTTTGCAAGTGAAGCAGAATCAGGATTTATCTCAATTCCATCTATGTGAGCAGGTTTATAAAGAGCAGACATAAGAAGTGGGATAATTCCGTTTCCAGTACATAGATCCATAACTTTGTCTCTTGGATTCGCTTTAGCAAAGTGTGACAGAAGTACTGCATCAATTCCAAAACAAAAAAGATCCGGGTTTTGTATGATTTTCAGACCATCCAACTGTAGGTCATCAAGTCTTTCATTTATTTCCTTTTCGTCCATGGGATTCCCTGTTTGTATACTTTTCTGAGTGTATGTAAGGTTTTTTGCCTACATGAGGATTCTTCTTTTTGTCATGAGAAGAATTGTGCTTATCCTTCTTTTCGGGCTTTTTGCCACGAGAAGAATTAGAGTCCTTAGGTTCATGACGAAATTCCTTTTCGAATCTCTTATCTTTATCTTTGTCTCTTTTTTCCGGTCTTCTCTTTTTTTGCTTTTTTTCGTATCTGGGCTGTTCGCCCATGGATTCGCTAAGCTCAGCAAGATCCTCATTTTCCATAAGCTCAAGAGCTCTTAAAGTAGCCTCATCTACAACCTCTTCATCAGGAAGAACCTGTGTTATGGTATGCCTTGTGTTGGATTTAGTAGTGTACTCTAATTCGGAAGCTTTGTACTCACGAAGCTCCTTTTCTTCATTATCGGTTTCAATAAGTACTGAAACCATTTGTTTAAGGACACTAAGCTTTTGAACCTCTCCGGTATATCCATCTATGGTTTTTACTGTAGTTCCGATAGATGGAAGTGATGAATTGAGATGAAGATAAGCATCCTCCTCGTTCTGGAGGCAACACATAAGTCTTCCACATACACCTGATATTTTGGAAGGATTGAGAGAGAGACCCTGATCCTTAGCCATTTTTATAGAAACAGGTGAAAAATCAGATAAAAATGTAGAACAGCAAAGAGGTCTTCCGCAGATACCGTAACCACCTATCATGCGGGTTTCATCTCTGACGCCTATCTGTCTAAGTTCTATACGGATTTTAAAAATCGCAGCGAGATCCTTAACCAGCTCTCTAAAGTCTACTCGTCCATCGGAAGTAAAATAAAAGAGAAGCTTAGATCTGTCAAATGTATACTCCGAATCGATCAGTTTCATATCGAGTCCGTGAGCAGCAATTTTTTCCAGACATATATCAAATGCCTTTTTCTCGCGCTCTCTGTTTTCGTGAAGAGTAGCCTCATCCTTAAGACTTGCTATACGTATGATGGGCTTTAGAGGGTTGACGATGCGGTCATCAGTTACTTGCTTTGGACCGAGAACAACCTCGCCATACTCTACACCACGGGCTGTTTCGACTATAACGTGATCCTTTAAGCGCACGTCAAAGTTACCCGGGTCAAAATAATATACCTTTCCGTTAGTTCTAAATCTAACGCCAATTATAGTGATCATTATATTCCTTTCCTAGTACATATAAGATATTTTAAAATAGAAATTCCTAATTATATATTATCTGCAACTATCCTTAATATTAAGAATCATAAGCTCTACAGCGGTATCGAAATTAACATTAGCATTGAGCCTGAGTTTTGCGGTAGAGATACCATCGATTATGTGCTCGATATCGTCATAACCCCGTACATTGGCCTGCTCAGCGATAGTTGAGTACTCATCTCTGTAAAGAAGAAGATTAGCGTCGCGAGTAGCCTTAAACATAAGTATGTCACGATACCACATAAGCATTAAATCAAGGTAATCGTTTATTTTCTGACTGTTTTCATTAAACTTACGGATAACATCGAGTATATCGAGTATTGGCATATCATCGATGTGCTTAAGCAACGAAAGAACAGAAGTCTTCATATCTATAAAGTGATCTGATGTTGCAAAATGTATCGCCTTTCCCAGGTTTCCCTGACAAAAGTTTGCAGCTATAGAAGCATTGTAAGGCTCCATCTGAAGAGTCTTTGATAAGAACTCAGCGATGGTGTTCTTGTCCAGCGGTCTGGTGTTTAATGTAACACATCGAGAGACTATGGTAGGCAGAAGAAGAGATGGATTTTCCGATATAAGTATGATGATGCAGTACTCAGGTGGCTCTTCAATGGTTTTAAGCAAGGCATTTTGAGCCTCTTCGGTCATCTTGTTGGCATCGGAAATAATGAATATCTTATACTCTCCCGCAAAGGGCTTTATGTCAACTTGTGCAGTAACACGTGTTCTTATGTCATCTACGGATATATGATTTCCCTCACAATCAACATAGATTATATCAGGATTTGAGCGTGCCTCGGCCTGAATGCAGGATTTGCATATATCACAAGCATCAAGACCCAGCATGGCTGTTGCATCATTGGGATTTTCTTTTAAGTGAAATCCGATAGAAGAGCGTAGTTCAGCATTGCCCGTACAAAGTAATGTGCGGGAAAATGCGTCTGCAAGCATATGTCTTCCGGAGCCTGCCTCTCCGGAAAATATGTATGCATGAGATAATTTTTTTGTAACAATAGCGGACATAAGATTGCGCTTTATGTGCTCTTGTCCGATAATATCTTTAAAATCTGCCAATTTTTATACCTCTTTTCCGATGTATTTGAAGGATTCTTTCCATAGTGCTTTTAAGTACGCTTCAGTAAGCTTTAAAGACTGACTTAATAAATAGAAATAATAATCGTCAATCAAGCAGTGTGCTGACGTGCTCCCAAATCGTATCGGATATCTCTTCTACTGATGCTTCGCCGTCAACTATAAGTATATTTCTTTCTGATTTGTACATATCTATAAGTTCAAGATACTTTTCACGCACGGCAACAAGCCTGTCCTTGGTTTCAAAAAGATCTCTGTTCCCCCTGTTTAGCGCGATTCTCTTTATAGCAACATCCGGAGAAATGTCAATAAATACGGTGCAGTCCACATTTACTAGTCTTTCTGCTTCACTGTTTAGGTTCATGACCCAGTCGAGAGGCGTGCGAACACTTTGATATGCATAGGAAGAAAGCAGGTAGCGGTCACATATTACGGATGTACCCTTAAGAAGCTTATCTCTTATGCCTGAAATATCATTGTTGATGTGATCGAGCCTGTCGGCGGCAAAGAGAGCCGCTATGGAACGCTCATCCATCTTTATTCGTCCGCTTAGGACGAGGCGGAGAAGTGAACCTATAGGACCGTCGGTTGGCTCTAAAGTTGTATAACAAGCATGATTCGTCTTGCATATTTTGGATTTAAGCAGACCAACCTGCGTGCTTTTGCCGCTCCCATCGATTCCCTCAAATGTTATAAATAATCCGCGTTTCATAAACATCCTCCAAATGACATAGCTTATCAAGTTCTTGAACGTAAAAAACTTCATAAAAATTCACTCTTATTGTACCTTAAAATATTACTTATTGCAAGTTTTGGTTGACTAATCTTGTATTTGTGACTATAATGAAAATGTTTTACTTTGCATTTTAGACATATTTTGCTTTAAATAGTAGTAATAATAAGTTTTTTGGGGATATTTGAAGGATATCAAATCTAAAATACAAGTGTTTTAAGGCTTATTTGATGGGGATGTGACAGATAACTGATAAGTTATCCGTGTGTAGCCGAATGGAGTAAATGATGGAGAATCAATATATAATAAAGGGCGGTATACCTCTTGAGGGAGAGGTAACCATAAGTGGTATGAAGAACTCCGCTTTGGGTATTATAGCCGCTGCAATTATGACAGATGAGACTGTCACCATAGACAACTTACCGAATGTTCGTGATATCAATGTGCTTCTGGACGCCATTCAGGGTATAGGGGCTACTGTTATAAGAGTTGATGAACATAAGGTTTTGATAAACGGAAGTACTATATCGGATATAGCTATCAACCACGATGCAGTACGAAGAATCAGAGCTTCTTACTATCTGTTAGGTGCATTACTTGGCAAGTATAAGGAAGCAAAGGTTGTTCTTCCCGGTGGATGTGCTATCGGAAGCAGACCTATCGATCAGCATCTCAAGGGCTTTAGAGCATTGGGAGCAAGTGCTACTGTTGAGTACGGTATGGTAAATACCTATGCTAATGACCTAATTGGAAATCATATATATCTTGATGTGGTTTCTGTTGGAGCTACTATAAATATTATGCTTGCAGCATGTATGGCTAAGGGTCGTACAGTTATAGAGAATGCAGCTAAAGAGCCTCATATAGTTGATGTAGCCAACTTCCTAAACAGTATGGGTGCAAACATAAGAGGTGCAGGTACTGATAAGATTCGTATTAACGGAGTTGAGAGACTTCATGCTACAGAGTACTCTATAGTACCGGATATGATAGAAGCCGGTACATTTATGATAGCTGCAGCTGCCACAAAGGGTGATGTTATCATAAAGAATGTTATCCCTAAGCACTTGGAAGCAACCAGTGTAAAGCTTATTGAAATCGGTGCTGCGGTAGATGAGTACGATGATGCTCTTCGTATAAGCTCAAACAGAAGACTTGGACATACACAGATTAAGACTTTACCATATCCGGGATTTCCTACTGACATGCAACCTCAGATGACCATGCTTCTTGCTCTTTCAGAGGGAACTAGTATGGTAACCGAAAGCATATTTGAGAACAGATTTAAGTATGTTGATGAGCTCGCACGTATGGGAGCGAATATAAAAGTAGAGGGCAATATTGCTATTATAGATGGTGTTGCGGGACTTACCGGAGCGGCACTTACTGCTCCTGACTTAAGAGCCGGAGCGGCACTTGTTGTAGCGGGACTTGTGGCTAGAGAATATACAACCATCGATTCCATAAAGTACATAGAGAGAGGTTATGAGTGCTTCGATGAGAAGCTTACATCCCTTGGTGCTAAGATCGAGAAGGTTCCGATGGATGATGAAAAAGCAATTCAGAAGTTTAAGATGACATCATGACGATTTGAGAGAGTCTTAATGTTTATTATATTGGAAGGTTTAGCGACTGAAGTATTTACTTTGGTCGCTTTTTTATGTGGATTTTATAGACAGAAAATGATATACTTATAGAACAAAATACTTTCTCGGATTGGAGTGTATTATGAGGTTTACATATCTAAAAATTGAGAATTACAAATCCATAGAGATGATGGAAATAAATGATGTGGAGTCGGCTATGATTTTGGTCGGCAGAAACAGTACCGGTAAATCTTCGATAATTGATGCCATACTTCTGGCAACGGGAAACTCCGGTATTATGAAGCATGAGTTTTTGGATGAAAATAAAAGCATAGATATATCACTTAAGTTTGAAGTAAGTGAAGATGATCTAAATTCATTTTATGAAAGAGGTATCATAAGTAAGACCAGAGAGTATGATAAGTGGTTTCAGGAGTTTTGCGATGCGATTCCATCTTACCATGATGGAGAGATTTTCTATACTGCTCACATAAATCCGGAGCTGAAGATACGTTACAGAGACGGATACCAAAAGGATAATAATAATTTAAAGAAAATATTTCCAAAGGTTTATCATATTGATCAATCCAGAAATTTGGACTTGCTTATCAATGATGTATTTACCATGTATGACAAGGATTCATTTCTTTTATTAAAGGAAAATAACTGTATATTTGATAAAACAAAGAAGTGCAATCTCTGCTTTAATTGCATAGGAGTTATCGAGAAAAAGGAAGCTTCAGAGCTTACACTCTTCGAGACTGCCCGGCTTATGCAGTATAAGATTTTTAATACCAACCTGTCCGGCTTTGCGGATAAGGTAAATGCTAATCTGCATAAAAACGGTAATCCGAATCAGGATGTCAGGTATATTATAAATCTGGATACTGATAACCTGATAAATATTCATACAGAAATGAGAAATACCTATCGAAATGCATCTTTTGGTCCTATAGACATAATGAGTGCGGGCACGAAAAGCATATATGCACTATCGATGCTTCAGGCCTACACTGACGAGGAAGATGTGCTTCCTTGCGTTATACTTATGGAGGATCCTGAGATTTACCTTCATCCCCAGCTGCAAAAAAGCGCAAGTGAAATCCTTTACAAATTATCAAAGAAAAATCAGGTGATATTCTCGACTCAGTCACCCAATCTGATTTTTAACTTTTCATCTAAACAGATAAAGGAAGTAGTGCTTGATGAGAGGAACTGTACGACAGCTAGGGAAGTAACAGATATAGACAGCATCTTAGATGATCTCGGTTACTCTGCTAATGATCTTATGAATGTTAGTTTTGTATTTATAGTGGAAGGGAAGCAAGACTTCAACAGATTGCCTCTTCTTCTGGAAAAGTACTACTCAGAGATATATGATGAGTCAGGTATGCTTAAGAGAATATCCATAATTCCGGTAAATAGCTGCACCAATATAAAAACCTATGCAAATCTTAAGTATATTAACAAGCTTTATTTAAAGGATCAGTTCCTGATGATAAGGGATAGCGACGGGAAAAATCCTAATTACTTAACCAAACAGCTCTGCAGCTACTACAAGCAAAGAGCTAAGCAGGATGAAGGAAATTTACCCAGGGTTGAGCCTAAGAATGTGCTAATACTAAAGTACTATTCTTTTGAAAATTATTTTCTAGATCCAAAGGTAATGGTAAAGATAGGAGTCATAAACAGAGAAGAAGATTTTTATGTAAAGATTTTTCATAAATATAAGGATTATATGTACAAATTAACTTCCTTTAGGAGGCTTGTTAAGTCTAAGGGCTTAGTTATTCGTTCTCCGAAGGATATAGAAAATAACATTGAGGATATAAAGATTTATGTCAGGGGCCATAATCTCTATGATATTTTTTATAATAAGTATAGAGGAGAGAAGGAAAAAGAAATCCTAAAGGAGTATATAGATGCAGCTCCGAGAGATACATTTAGAGATATTTTGGACGCAATTGACTCCTTTGTCTATTTTGAAAACAGAAAGAAAGAGAGGTAAAAGTGAGGAAGTACTCACCAAAATGAAAACATGAAAAAGAATTGGATGCTGATTGTTGAGACGATTATAGTTGGACTACTCGTGTTTATTTTCACCTTTACCAATGCATTTTCCTCGTTGGACTATATGGCCAGGGACAGCCTTTATCAGCTTCCCAGAGGTATAAACAGTGATGTAAAGATAATAGGAATTGATGAAAGGACACTGGAAAAATACGGTCCCATACAGACCTGGTCACGACAAAAATATGCGGATCTCATAAAGCAGCTTAATCAGTTAGAGGTTTCAAAGCCGAAGATAATTGCCTTCGATATACAGTTCTCAGGACAAGTGGATGAAAAGGGTGACACTGCATTTGCTAAGGCTTGCGAGGAAAGCGGTAATGTAATCGTGGTTGATCAGCTTATTTATGATAACAGGATAGTAAGGGATGAAAACGGTCAGATGATTTCTCCTGTTACCGGGACTGATGAGCCTTACGAAGAACTTGCAAAGGTGACAGATGTCGGATTCAGTAATGTTGCTCAAGATTCGGACGGTGTTGTGAGGCGTATCATACCGGTGGAAGACGGTCGTGAGATGTTTTCCAAGGTGGTTTACAAAAAGTATTGCGAAATAAGTAATGAAAAAGAGCAAAAGATACCAACCGACAGCTCGGGAAGGTCGATAATAAACTATTCCGGAGAACCGGGCGATTATGAGTTTATCTCTATGGCGGATGTGCTTGATGGAAAGATTGACAGCCATGCTTTCAAAGACAGTGTAATATTTGTGGGAGCTTATGCACCGGGAATGCAGGATAACTTTAAGGTTCCAAACGGAAAAAGTAATCAGATGTACGGGGTGGAGATACATGCGAACATCTTTCAGTCTTACCTGGAAAATCGATTTGCCGTTAATGGAAATCCAATTGTATTTGGGCTAATAACAGCACTGATAGCTATGCTACTACACTTTTTATTTCGTAGAATCGGAGTGTGGAAGTCGGCAATTATTATTATCGGAACAATAGTTTTGGAAGTGATAGCTTGCGTATTTCTCAATGAAAAGGGGTACACCTTCAGCATGATCTACATGCCACTTGTCTGCATACTGTCCTTCATATATGCACTTGCGCTTCACTATGTAGTTGAGAGAGCAAGAAAACAGAAGGTTCTCAATGCATTTAAGAAGTACGTGGCCCCTCAGATAGTAGAGGAAATATCGAAGAAAGGAGATTTTTCCATAGAGCTTGGAGGGCAGAACAGGGATATAGCAGTCCTTTTTGTAGATATCAGAGGATTTACAACCATGTCAGAGGCACTTGAGCCCGAAAAGGTTGTAGAAATATTAAATGAATACTTAAGTCTTACAACTGAATCAATATTTAAAAACATGGGAACGCTGGATAAATTTGTAGGAGATGCAACAATGGCAGTATTTAACTCTCCTTTTGATCTTCCGGACTATGAATTCAAGGCTGTTTGCGCTGCCATGGATATAGTGAAGGGTGGAGAAGAACTCGAAAAAGTTCTGTTTGAGCGATATGGAAGAAGTGTTGGGTTTGGCGTAGGTGTGCACTGCGGACCGGCTGTAGTAGGAAATGTGGGTTGTGATTTCAGGATGGACTTTACCGCAATTGGCGATACTGTCAACACATCTGCCCGTCTTGAAGCTAATGCTAAGAAAGGACAGGTGCTTATAAGTGATACACTTTATGAGAGACTTAAGGACAGAATCGAAGTAAATGAGATAGGTCAGATACCTCTTAAGGGCAAGAGTAACGGAGTGATGGTTTACGAGGTTACAAAGGTTTATAGAGAGGAAGTCTGAAAGTATAATAAATCGTAATAACGCTAAAAGGAGGTATTTATGAAAAAGTACATTGCAGAATTTATTGGAACATGCGTATTGGTTACCATGGGGTGTGGAACCGCAATGCTTGTGGGGTGTGACGCAGTTAATGGAAGTGGTTACCTGCTTACAGCACTTGCATTTGGCTTGACAATAGTTGCTATGGCCTACAGTATCGGTAACATATCAGGATGCCATATCAATCCGGCTGTATCACTTGGGGTATTGATGTCGGGAGGCATGAGTTCAAAAGATTTTTGTGGCTATGTAGTCAGCCAGTGCCTCGGTGCTTTGACAGGATCCGGATTGCTTGCGCTTATCTTTAAGCTTGGTAATGTAAAAGATATGACAGGCGGATATGGAACAAACGGGCTTGGTGGTGTGGACGGAAGCAATACTGCGGGACTTTTGGTAGAAATTGTTTTAACATTTATCTTTGTGATATGTATACTGGGCGTAACATCCAAGAAGGCAAATCACGGTTCTTTTGCCGGTGTTGTTATAGGACTTGCTCTTACATTTGTGCATATTTTAGGCATAGGACTTACCGGAACTTCTGTAAATCCGGCAAGAAGTATCGGTCCTGCTATAGTAAATGCAATTGCCGGGAATACATCATCTCTTTCGTGCCTGTGGGTATTTATAGTAGGTCCACTTATCGGAGGCGCACTTGCAGCCTTGGTTTACAGCTATCTTGAAAAAGAAGATGCTTAATTACTGTTTTACTCAGTCGGAGAACCCCCCCACCTCTAAGCTGAAGCGTAGGTGGGGGATTGACAATCACCTACAACCACACCGGATATTTCCATTTATGTTTTTACCATCTTTAGCATCTATTATATAATATAACTTCTTTTTTTCTACACGTTTTATATATCCTTTAGCATATAATTCTTTATTTTTATATAAAACTTTTACCTTTTGTCCTTCGTGTTCTTTAATATCATAAGTATACAAACATTTATCATTTTTATTATTTGTATTTATGTAATATACCTTGGAATCAACCATAGTAGACCCACAACCGGATTCAGGTGTTATTTCTTTTATTTCATGTGTATTTATATCCATTATCCATAACGGTTTATCTTCATCCATGTCATTATCATAATAGTCCATCAGATACCAAGTTTTGTATTTTTCATATTTTATAAAGCCGTTTTTTATATATTTAGGAATAAATGTACAATACCCGATAGGCGAAAATGATTTGTCTGAAAATGAGTAATATTCTGATTGTCCACGTCCACAAAAAACTATACCCTTCCCATCAACATAACCAACATTTGATAAGTTTTTTCTGTATTCAGATGTAACCTCTTCTAATGCATAATTATCAGTATTTAACCTGTAAGCCTTTCCATACTCTGTTTCTGTTCCATCATTCGCATACTTTCTTTTAGTAAAGTAAATATATCCATCAAACAAATAAGCATCAGCACCATAAAAAACGTCTTCATTTGTTTCTGTTTCCTGATATGGAATCAGGCTTCTCGCATTCCCATCTTCATTTAGAAAAAGCCCCTTATCAGAAGTATTTAAGAATTTTTTCCCGGAACTCTTAACCCACTTGTTTTTTATGTTTTTATAGAAGTTTTCGTGTAGATAAACCGAACCGTCTTTATCTATCTGTATATTTCCATCGTTATATTTTGTCTTTACCATTTTCCCGTTTGCAGCCATGGCATTTTTATAAATATATATATACGAAAATGTTAATACAAAAAGGAATAATACTCTCAAAAATACAAATTTTCTTCTCATTGTTAATCTCCTAATTTTTTTAAGATTTTTCATGGAGTTTGATATTGATTTTATTATCTTCTTTAATTATTATTATTTTATTCTTTTTGATATTTTTTATCATTAATAGTTCTTTATTTCCTTTAATTTTTTTTAAAGAAGTAACCTTTTTCTCCGTGTAATCCTTATGATCATATTTATATAAGAACAATTTTTCTTTCTCATTTTTTCCTATATAATACAGATTTTTTCCTTTTTGAAAAATATTGCTGCATACTTTCCAATCTATGATATGTATAGATGAGTCATAAAATCCCATAGAATACATTTTCAACGATTCCTGTGATTCCGTCATCATTAAAAGACTTGAAATAATATTGCCCGCAGCATCCTTCCTTTTAAACTTTTGATAATTTATAATTCCATTTTTTATTTCTTTTGGGATATATTTGTATTTTCCAAGTTTGACACAGGTATTATTACTGATGTAATAACAATATAAATTCTGATCTTCGGACTTCATGTATAATATTTCTGTTTTATTATCACTTGTCGAACTCATATATTCCAATTTTGCTAAGGAATTTCCCTGTGTTCTGTATATTTCCTGAATAGTTAATGTTTCAATATTTATCTTACAAATAGTCGTTGTATTTGATATAATGTTTCCGGGATTATCGGCACTGCTTTCAACCAATTTTTTTGAATAATATATATTATCATTATAAAGATATGCATCGTTATTATAATACTCAACGGCAGTAGAACTGACAGCTTTAGACGGCGATACTAAAGTAATAATATTATCATTTTCCTTTAATAATAATCCCTGGTTTGTAGTATTCATAAAGTATTTATCGGATACCTGTGTCCATTCCGGCTTTGCCTTTTTTAGAAAAAAACTATTATTATTTTTTTTACTTCTATTTTATCATTATTATAATCCAATTCCAATAGTTTTCCTTCTGAATATGCATGAGCTATATTTGAAAGACAAAACGTAAATATAATACTTAAAAATAAAGTACTTATGAATTTTTTTATATCATGTGCCAATGATTTCACCTCCGCATTTAATAAGAATTTAAGGCAGTATTTTTTCAATCAATTTATATTCTTCTTCCCTTAAGTCTTTTAATATTTTTGCAATTTCTTTTCTCACTGAATACTTAATTGAAACACCATCAAAAACTCCTACGACGCCATTTCTGTATAGTTCCTTTAAGTATCTAATCTTTAAACCTTTATACCTTGTACTTATTAATTTATATTTATTTAAACATTCAGTAAATATTTTTGTCAATAAAGATAATTTTCGTACATGGATATGCTGACCTGTAATTATTCCAAATCACATGAAAACAAATGTTATTTGACATGGAGGCTTTAACAAACCCTATAGTACTATCATTATTAATATTATCTTAAAAATTGTTAATATCATTCAAAAGCGATGACCATTGATTATATATTGAAATAGCTCCTTTAATAAATATTTCTCCCTTTTTAGTTGGGGTAATCCCTTTGTTGCTTCTGTTAAATATTTCAAATCCAAGTTCTTCTTCAATTGTATATATCTGTTTTGAAAGAGCTGCAGGAGATAAATAGAGATAATTTGCTGTCTTGGTTATACTTTTTGTATGATTTAATAATTCGATTGTTTTTATCTGTTCTATCTGCATATCATTCTCACCTCATTGCTTTTCTATTTATTTCCCTTCATATTATTTGGCTTCACTAATACCACTTTTAAAAATAAATGTCAATACCCTTTGCGTGAATCGCCCTTTTTTTGCATGAATCGCCCTTTTTTGAAAACTATATTACTATTTGTAATGCTTATTTTTTATAATTATAAGAAATAAGAATAATTAATATGAGCAAAACGATAGGAGGAGTTATGGGGATTTACTTAAATCCGAGATATGAGAATTTTATATGAGGCAAAGTGAGAGCAGGTTAAAAGCATTGAACTTAATAGAGTTGGTAAATATTATATTATTTGATTCAATATAGCAAACTAATTCCTGCGCAATAGACGGTTGAATAATCATCCAAATAGGATGAAAGGCATTAATTAATTCTACTACTTTTTCGATATCATTATTTATAAATAGTGATTTAGATATTCTCAATGATGATTTTTCATACTCGTATGGTATATTAGTTCCATATTCGGAAAAGGAGTAAAATGTACAAAAGCGATCTGATGGAAGAATCCCATACCACTTGTATCTTTTATACCACAATGGCATCATCGAATAGAAATAATCACTTTTAGTCCAATATATATCCATATGTATTCCGGTAGAACCTGATGTTCTTGTGTGAATTATTGGTTTAGAATGAATAAGCATACTTAAAGGTATAAGTGTAGATTGATTATCAACTATATCAGATTTTTTTACAATAGGAAAGGAAGAAATATCCACATCTGATTCTTTCATCCACCGTTCACCGTAGAAGGAGGATTTTTCTCTAGCGTATACAATAATATTATTAAGTGTTTCCTTTATTTGACTACCTTCCTACTATCATCTATTATAGATTAATCTCTAAAATACCTGTTTCATTATAACACAAGTAAATATATATGTATATTAACTAATCGGAAATGCAACTTCAAAAAAATTGGTATATAATAATCTTGTAATAGATGGAAGTAGTATGGCGGCAGCTGAAATTTACAGGAATTGTTTCGGCAATGGTTTCAAAAAAAACTTGAATATAAATGAAATAAAGGGGGATTACCATGAAAGAAAAAATAATTAAAAAATTTACAATAGCAGCCTTTCTGTTATTTATGATAACAATGATTAGCACAAGTGCAAAAGCATATTCGTGGAATAAAGGTTCTGAAATAAAAACTACACAGGGAAATGTTATATTTCATGCATATGAAACAAGTGACAATAAAAAGGCATGGATTTTTAGTATAACTTCGGATCAGGGTAGGACAGGAAAAACTCTTAACATACCTTCAAAAATTAATGGTGCAGATGTTGTATTAATTAAGAGTGACAAAGCATCAAATGATAAAAAGAGTGGACAGTATTCTGTTTTTGGTGAACTGAAGTATGAAGACTGCGTGGGGTATAAAACCAAATCAAAGTTTTCAAAAGTTAAAACAATAACTATTCCGGATAGTGTCGAAACTATAGGACTTAAAGCTTTTAAGGGGAGTACCGGATTAGAAAAAGTAATAATTGGTAAGAGTGTAAAGACATTTGAAAGAGAAGCTTTTCTGGATTGTCATAAACTTCTAAATATAGAATTAAACAGTCAAAATAAATATTTTAAGAAAGATAAAAACTGTATATATGCCACAAAAAATAATGGACTTGTTTTATTTGTATTAGATAACAAAAAAGATGGTGGTGATTATAAAATCTCAAGTAAGGTAAAATGCATCACTTCTTTAGCATATAATGTGGGAAGCGCATATGGGAATTTTGATGTTCCATCAACGGTAACTGAGATTGGTTGTAATTGGTATCAGGGCATGGATGCGGTGACTTGGAAATTTCACTGGAAAAAAACACCTAAAACCAGCAAGAAAGATTATATTAATGAGGGAGAAGGATATACAAATTCCTATCTTCCTATATCGCACAAGCTTCAGGTTCCTTTAGGTTATAGTAAATTATATTGGGATATCGCAGAAAAAACAAATGCGGCTCAATACACCGAAATCAGTGAATACTTAGATGGAGAATCTAGTAAAAATGATAATTTTGAATACAAATCAAATGGCAAATATGCACAGATAATACATTATATCGGCTCAGATAAAAAGGTTGATGTTCCTGAAGTAATTAACGGGGCAAAGGTAGTAGATATTGATGGTAATGCTTTTAAAACAAAGGATGAAAATGGTAATATGAAATTTATGGACATAACTGAGATTCATTTTCCGGACTCTATTAAGGTTATAAAAGCAGGATTGTTTAGTGGAGCTACCGGCTTAAAAAAGATATATACTTCAACTGCTTTGGACAGGGTTGAAGAGTCGGCTTTTAATTTCCAGAGTAGCCTTTTTGTACTTCAAAATGATATTACAGTAAGTAAATATTTAGATGGTAATGCTTTTGGAACGGGCGATGCATTAAATGTATCATCCACAGGAGAAGTGTCTGCCAGAAAAATAACACTTTTAAAGACTGCTTATAATTATGATAATTGGAAAACCAATGTTGAAGAATATAACAGTTATGGTCAGGTGTCGAGATTTAGCTGGCTTGTATTGGAATCGTAGTTTATATTATTTAATATATACAATCTCTCTGGGGTTAAAAAATCTAGGTATCGGTCGGGCGGTATTAGCCAGACCGGTACTTATACAAAGGTGGTTTGAGTTGTGAACATGAATTCCCTTAGTATATCTGGGGAAAAGACCCTGTCCCGGAGCAAGGACACCATGATTAAAAAATCTCCATTGTCCACCATGAGCGTGCCCTGAAAGAATCAAGTCGATATCTCTTTTTTTGAGGTAAGTATCCCAGTACTCCGGATGATGGGATAATAGTACTTTATATCCTTTTTCTTTTTCAAATTTATCTAACCAGTCGGTATGTGGTTGATTCATGCGCTCATATAAATCTGAAATGTTAATGGAATTAGGGGTTTCTTTAAAAAGAGTATCTATGTAATTATTATAGTATCCCCAATTTGGATATAGAGATTTTGAGGTTTCATCATCACAAAGTTCAGTATGAATATCTATATAATCTTTGTAATTTGTATATTGATGTCTTCTGCCGGAAGTTAATCCACCGATACATAAACCGTTATACATGACATAACTATCATCTAAAACTGTAACAGAGGTTTTTCGTATCATATCTATCTCTTCTTCACTTAGAAGATATTCATGATTTCCATAAGAAAAAAAAGTCGGAGCTATAGAGGCACATTCCCTCAAAAAAGGCAGGGCTCTGTAATCTTGATCGAGTACTAAGCCTTCGGAAGAAGGAATTCGTCCGACTACTATATCCCCGGGAACGGCAATTATATCCGGTTTAAGTTTTTTTACTATTTCAATTATCTTGTCATACCTCCTGTTATGTATATCCGAAAGAAGAGCAATCGAAACAGGAGAGCCTATATCATACTCAGTTACCTTCATGTGTTATCACCTTTATAATATCCATAAAACATTTTAACTATACATAAAGTAATAATATATCATATATACACCAAGGTGCAATGATTAATGCAAAAAAACTATTTTTTACAAATTATTTGTTAAATCCTACATGGTGAAATATGTTGTAAAATTTCCAACTTTATAGTAAAATAATATATAGACGTTACATACATAAATTACTATTAACATATACAATTCAGAGCGAGTCTTATAGCTTAAAAAGCCTATGCTCGACGTTGGAGTTTGGAGGTTTGCCATGCAGGATAATAAACATAAATTGCGGCTTAAGCCGGTTATTTCAGTGCTTATGTCACTGGCACTAATTGTGTCGATATTTACTCCGTCTTCTGACTCTACGGCTGACTCCGGTGTTATTGTACTTGATGAAATAAAGGGAAAAATATCGGAGGATACCATAGTAGTCGGTTTGACGGGAAACTTTAAAATTGCAGATAGGAATAAGGTTGTTGACAAATTAAATCAGATTCGAAAGGAAGCTTGTGATTTAGGGGTTGTAGATCCGAGAGATGAATCCGGAAAAACTCACCTTTCGCCATCTGACTATGTGCCCATACAATGGTCGGACGACTTAGAGCGGACTGCTATGGTAAGATCAGCAGAGGCGACTCTTTCAGGAGGTCATACCAGGCCTTGTCTTGATAAACCTTTCTCAGCTTTCCCGGATTACTATACCTCATATATGAGCGAGACACTTGCGTGGAATAATGGAGACGGAATCGAGTTCGGTATTAATCAGTGGTATGAAGAGAAGGATTACTGGATAAGTCGGACAAATCTGGATGAGACCGGTCACTATGAATCTATTATCAATCCTAATCTTACCTACGTTGGTGTATCTTGCTTTTATAATGATAATGCAACCATGTATTATGGTAGCTATACATGTTACTGGGATTCAGTAGCAGCAAGCTTTAGTGCATCTCCGACGGTGGGAGAGCTTAGTGTTTCTTCAGGTAAATATATACAGAAGATTCAGACCCTTGGAAGGGCAGTTACAGATCTTTCTCTTGCTAATATAGGTGGTGTCAATGAAGGTAAAACCAAGGCTTTAGATCTAAGAGCTACTATACAGTACAATTTACCTGAATTTACAGTTAGTTTTAATACAACAAATACCAATGCTTTGGTATACTCGGGAGCAGATTGGAAAAGCTCTAATGAAGCTGTAGCTACTGTTGATGAGTTTGGAGTAATAACAGGTGTTAGTAAAGGTAACTGTTATATAACAGCAACTCTAAATGGAATCAGTAAGTCTATTCCTGTTGACGTATACGGAGAGTCGGAAACAGTTCCTACAGATCCTCCATCAGTATCACCAACACCTGCATCATCAGATCCGACTGAAGCTCCCGGACCGGGAGATGAAACACCTACACCGGAACCAGGGGATGAAACTCCAACACCTACTCCGGGAGATGGGACACCAACACCTGGTGGAAGCGGATCAAATCCAACGGTTAAGCCGAGCGCTACACCAAGCTACAATTATAATTCGCCACCTCCGGGAAGTACAGTAGCACCTTCAAAAATTGCAACCGGTACAGCTGTGGAAGATGAAATAGCTATCGGAGATGTGGTTCAGACAGATAAGGCTTCTTACGTAGTTCTGGATGATGAATCAAAAGAAGTTGAGTTTTCGAGATTTAGTAATTCTCCGGATTTAACAAGCTATACAATCCCTAATTACATCTATATAGATGGTGTGGCATACACTGTTTCGTCCATTGGAAAAGCTGCATTTAAGGGCAATAGAACGCTTAAAAGCATAACCATAGGAAGCAATATAACAGAAATCTATGATAGTGCTTTTGAGAGATGCAGAAAGCTTAGGTATCTTGTTATAGGTTCAGGAGTCCGCTACATAGGAAAGAATGCTTTCCGTAAGTGTAGCGCCCTTAAACAGATGACAGTAAGAACAAAGCTTCTTAAGAAGAGAAATATAGGAGCAAATGCATTTTTAGGCATTAAAAAATCATGCAGTGTTATAGTTCCGTCTCAAAAGCTAAAACTATATAAAAAGGTCTTTCCTAAGAAGGGCTTACCAAAGAAGTGTAATATGAGATAAGTTTTTAGTAAATCATCACATTATAATATAAAAAATCAGGGTATCTGAAAATTCTATAATCGAAATTTCAGATACCCTTTTTGTTTAAATTAAAGTATAAACTTTGAATAGTTCTTTGTTTTAATTAATAGTATTAATTCTTGTCTCTTGAGAATATATAATCACCGGAAGTGTTTACATAGAAGTGTCGACCACCCCGGTAGATGGTTTTTTCTTTATTAATTTTCCAACTACCATTTTGAAGGTTGTACTTTTGACCTATTACAAGAGCTATACTTGAACCCTCCGGTATGGTAAAGTCTAACATCCATGTCGGTTTTACAAGTACTCTTAATTTTAGCATATTTCCTGCAGCATCCTCTGCTTTTATGGTTATAAGCTTTTCTCTGTTCTTAAGTTCATAAACCAGATTGTGCGTATCCTCATTTATTTCTATAGGTTTTCGACCTTCATATATATACTTAAGATGTTCATCATGTATTTTTACGGCGAGTTCATCGCTATATATGACAGCTCCGTCTGTAAGTGCTATGTTATTACCCTTTGAGTCGGTTGCAGATATAATAGATGGTGATTCTTTATCTATCTTTATGTTTTCGACTACGTCGGTTCCGATTGTTATAGCACCATCACTTATTCTTCTGTAGTAAACCTTGTCAAGTTCCGCTGTGTAATTTACAGCTTCATCAAATGAATCGTACTGAGAAGCTGATATTAAGAATCCTGCCGGAGCGGCCAACATAACGTCGCTCACATAATAATTATCGTTACCCTTTTTGCCGAGTATAGAATATCTTATGAGAACAGCAGGTAAAAATGTAAGTGAAAATTCTGCTTCACAGGTTTTCTTTTCAAAATTATCTGTTTCAGGAATTACACATCGTACTGTATAGTTTCCTTCTCTCATTGGAGCCTGTCTTTCAAATTCTGAATCCTTATCATCAGTAAGCTTATATTCAAAGTATGCTTCAGACTTCCCATCGGAATTGGTTGTTAGTTCAGGTACTATAGCCTGTCCCACATACTCTGCATCCACCTTAACCGTAGCGTGAGGCTCTTTCTTAGTAACCTTATCTTTGTCTTTATCCTTATCCTTATCATCACTCTTAGGTGTTGCTTCCGGCTTCTTGGTTGGAGACGCTGTAGGCGAAGGTGATGGACTAGGTGATTTGCTTGGTGAAGAGCTTGGCTTTGCTGTCGGTGTTGCAGACGGCTTATCTGAAGGCTTATCTGAAGGAGTGGCAGTAGGCTCGGTAGATGGAATTAGTGATGGAGTAACTGTCGGTCCATCTGTCGGTTCGTCTGTCGGTGCATCCGTCGGTGCACCAGTTGGCTCGTTTGTCGGTTCAACCTTTTCTTTTATAGTAAATGTGCTTTCGCAAACTGTACTATAGTAAGTATCTGTTTCAGGCAGCGTAACAACTATATCATAGGTACCGGCTTTGGTTGGAACCGTTTCAGTTAAAGCTTCAGAGCCTTCGGTTGTAAGCTTGTACTTATATGTTGGTGTAGCATTAGAATCGGTTGAAAGCTGTGGATTAACAGTTTCTCCCTCCACTATGTCATCAACTGTTACAGTTGCGACCGGAGTGTGCTTCGATATAATAAGTGTTGCATAGAAGCTTGCCTCCGTACATCTTTCTGTAGCAGGAATGTAGACCGATACTCTGTAGGAACCCACCTCAGTCGGAGGCGTGGTTGTATAATCTTCTGATCCTACCGGGGCATACATAATTGAGTAATTATCAGTGCTGCAATCTGAATTGGTTTTTATATAGTCCAGCGGATTGTATAAATCTCCAACGAAGATTTGATCGAACTCTACAGATAAATCTGTATTTATAAGCGATATCTCAATATTCTTTGTTAAGACTATCTCATTGTACTGAGCTGTTTCTGAAATTATTGCTCTAATAGTGTAAGAGCCAACAGCAGTAGGGGCTGACGGCATATAAGCCGAATCTCCGTCTGAAGCCGCTTTGCTAGCATAAGATATGTTTCCGTTAGACTCAGTTGTTACGGAAGGAATTATCTCCTCTCCCACATAGTAGGTATCTTTCAAATTAAGAACGGAATCACTAGCTGTCTTTTTCTTAATGCTAAATGTAAATATTCCATCTGCAGATGCGTGCTTTTCAGTTTCAGGTACATAAACATATACATCATAAGTTCCAGCCGCTGTCGGTTGTGTGTGTTCATATGCATCTTCACCTGAGACAGAATACTTGAAATCATATTCTGTAGGATTACAATCTGAATCAGTATCTACGAACTCAGTCGGGTCATATGAATCGCCTACGTAAACATCTGGCATTGAGAAGCTAAGTGATGTGCTGTATCTAAGTATTGAAAAATTGGCTGTACAAACCTGCTCATCGTAGCTATCGGTAGCAGGTACGGTACATCTGACAGTGTAGGAGCCTGCAGCTGTTGGTTCGCTACTTACATAGAAATCATCTGTCTGTATAGCCTGCTTGTACTCGAAAGTAGCTGATGTCTTGCCGTCAGAAAGAGTAGTAACAACAGGTTCAAGTTTCTCACCTACATAAGTGTCTGCAACAGTTACGACCGCGTCAGTAGCAGTTAACTTCTTAATTTCAAATGTAGACTCGCAGGAAACGGAATTATACTCATCAGTTTCTTCGATTATAGCAAGTATATCGTAAGTACCTGCCTTAGTAGGCTCGGTAGTTGTATAAGCATCTGCGGACTCGCTTGTGAGCTTATATTTATAGGTTTTCTTACCTGTTGACTCACAAGTAACCTGTGGGTCAAGTGTCTGCCCTACATATATATCAGCAACTGTAACTGTAGCAGAAGGAGTATTTTTTAAGATTTCAAAGCTACCATTTAAAATGATTTTTTCATACTCATCAGTTTCTGCAACTGTAGCTCTTATATCATAGGAGCCGGCTACTCTTGGCACTGCTGTATCGTACTTATCCTCGCTGTCTGTTGTCTTCTTATATTTAAAAGTTTGCGTGCCATCAGAAAATCCGGATACAGAAGGTGAAATGGTATCACCTACGTAGTAAGTATCATTTATGGAAAGAGTAGCGGTTGAATCGGTTTTCTTATTAATGTTAAATGTTGCGCTGCAATCAACAGCTTCGAACTTTGTTGTGGCAGGAATAACAACCTTTAATACATAGGAGCCCGCCTTAGTCGGAACGGTATCAGTGAATTCGTCCTTACCCGCTTCAGAATAAATATATTTATAATCACCCTGTTCACAGTCAGAAGAAGTAGAAACATGAGGAGCAAGAGTTCCACCATAGTAGATGTCATCAACTGTAACAGAAGCAAGAGACGTGTACTTTATAATTTCAAAGCTGCCATTTAAGACTATTTTCTCATACTCATCAGTTTCGGCAACAGTGGCTCTTACATCATAGGAGCCGGCTGCAGCTGGTGCAGCGGTATCATAGTTATCCGAAGTATCAGAAGTCTTCTTGTATTCTATAGTTTTAACTCCGTTCGAAACAGTTGTTACTGAAGGTGAGATAAGATCGCCTACGTAGTAGGTATCATTTATGGAAAGCGTAGGTGTGGAATCGATTCTCTTACTAATGGTAAAATCATCAAAGCAGGTAGTTGCTTCGTAAGTATCGGTTTCTTTAATTGTTACATAGACTGTATAATCTCCAGCTGTTTTAGGGGGAGTAGTATCTAAATCACTGCTGCCACGTACAGCGTACTTAACTAGATAATCTGTTTCCGGACAATCAGAATTGGTATCAATTTTAGGGGAGATAGTATCTCCAACCTTGAGATCATCTACTGTAACTGTTGCGGTCGCAGTTTTTCTAACGATTGCAAACTCTGTAGTACAGGTGATAGCTTCAAAGTTGTCAGTAGCAGGTATGGTACACTCTATAGTGTAATAGCCTGCGGCCGTTGGTTCGGTCTCAGTGTAATTATCTTCCGGTTCTGTAGACTTTTTGTATCGGAAGGTTGCACTTTCTTTACCGTCTGAATCTGTTGTTATCTCTGGTTTTATGGGATCTCCTACGCTTAGAGTGCCAACAGAAACAGAAGCTGATCCGGGAGTCTTCTTTGAAATCTCAAAAGAACAAACTCGAGTTGTTCTCGCGTAAAGGGAGGTTTCAGGCAGTTCTATAAGTATGTCGTATGAACCGGGTTTCTTTGTAGTAGTATCCAAATAATATATGTCTTTATCTCCCTCAGGATCCGGTTCAGAGCTTATTTCCTCATAAGAAGAGTCAGGGGCGCTTGAAAGCTTACACTTAAAGTTAGGTGTAGCATCTGAAGCGTGGGCAACATATGCTCTTGCCTTCTCACCATAGGTTGTATCTTCAACACTTGCTGTGACATCGGTTGTGTATGGCACAATCTTAAACTCAGCTGTTAAGACTATCTCTTCGTATGTAGCGGATTCAGGAACAGTGACTCTGAGTACATAAGAACCAATTGCCTTGGAGCAGGTTTCTGTGTACTTATCATCCGCTTCATCTGCAAGCTTATACTCATACTTTGCACTTAGGATGTTATCTGAGACGGTCGATAAATATGGGGCTATATCTTCATCTGGATGATAGGTGTCATTGATGGAGACATAGGCATCCGTATCGGTAATCTTATTAATCTTAAATGATGTAGTACACTCGGCTGCCTTATAATTATCGGTTTCAGGTATGCTTGCCTTTACATCGTAACTTCCTGCAGCAGAAGGAACTGTGTTGCTATAGTTATTTTCCCCTGAAACAGAGTATGTAAACTTATAATCGGTGACAGGACAATCCGAATTGGTGGTAACCTTAGGGGCAGGTACTGATCCTACAAAGATATCGGAAACTGATACGGTTGCATCGGTTGTAGCCTTTTCAGCACTTCCCTTTAAGGTGAATGTAAAAGTGGTTTCGTTTCCTGCAAGATCAGACACAGTTATGTAGCAATCCTTACCTCCAACATCAGGAGCGGTAAATGTAATATCAGCAGAGCCGTCAGCAGCTACGGTTATGGCACCTTCACTGGTGTCAAGCTCTGATACAAGATTATCATCATTTACAATTGCTTTAACAGACAGAGTTTTAGCTATAACTGTAGACCCATCTTCGATGTCAATTGTTCCTCCGTCAGAGGTTGCCTCTATACTTAGATCAGGCTTAGTGCTATCAAAGACAATATCCTTTAATTTAGGGCTTGTACAGAGATCAGCCTGGTTAACAGAGGATTGTGCATAGTCGGATTGTCTTAAGAGGTAAAAGTATGTGTCGGCGTTAAAGAAATACAATCCTTCTCCGTTATCCATGTACAAGTCATCATAGCCAACAGAAAGACTATCAGTATAAGTGGAATCGCCTGATTGGAGCTTTATCTTATAACCGGATAGAGGAGAAAGAGTAATCTTATCCTTAGCATATATTCCGTTTTTAAGACCTGAAACTTCTACAAAATCACCGTTTTCATAAGTGTCAAAGATAGAACTGCCAACATCAGAGAGAAGCTCATATGCGTAACACTCGTTAGGTTCGCTATCGAGACCCATAGGGCTGACTGATTCAGTACGACCACAGGTACTAAGGTCAAAAGAACAGGTAGTTACATTAAATACTGTTGTAGGTTCACATATAAATCTACCAAGGCTTGAAGAACTTAGTGAAGAGTTGTTATAATCCCTTATGGTTACCTTATCTGAAACGCTAAAGATGGAATCAGAATTAGGTGTATAAACACTTGCGGAAAGAGAGAGGCTGCTCGCCGATATGGTTCCGGTGTTTTCAAATGTAGAGAATGAAGAAACATCAAAGTTTCCGGCAACTGAAAACTTTCCTGAGTTACTTAAGGTAGAACCACTGGCAGAGCTACAGTAAAACTCACCTTCATTATTCATGTTTCCAACAAATACAGAACAGTAGACAGTTCCTCTATTAAGAAAAGCAGAACCATCTGCGGCATCTATAAAAAGTTCGGAATTACCAAAAGTAACACCTGACTCTATAGAAACGCTTGTAGAGCCACTAATTATCAACTTCTTAATGTCGGAAAGTGCTACTGTATTACCGGAAGTATCGGTAAGTACAGTGCTTGAAGTGATTTCATAATATCCCCCGGCGTTTATCTCGACAATGCCGGAAGCAGTTTCCTCTGCAGCTGCGAGAGCGCTGAAAGCCGTTCCCGGAACCAAAGAGAACACCAGTGACAATGACAAAAGTATGCTCCCAATCCTTTTTAAATTCTTTTTCTTTATTTTCATATCCATCCCTCCGAAATTCATGTCCCTTAGGACCTATAATTACAAGGTTTCTTAACCATGGACAACTATTATTTAATACTCATATATTATATTTAGATATAATTAACAACATTATATAATAATAAGAAGAAAAAATCCACTAAAACTTTTGTCTTGCGGAGGTGCAGAGGCGAAAAATAACTATTATTTCTTAGGTTCATCAAGCTTTTTAGAGCTTTTGATATGATTTCCGATTATTTCGGATACATCACTTACAGTTATAAATGCTGAAGAGTCCACATTGTTTATGATGTCCTTCAGTTCATGAACTTCGAATCGGGTTAAAACACAGTAAAGCACAACCTTTGGGCCGCTTACCATACCCTCGCCTTCCATGATGGTTACGGTTCTTCCGAGCTGAGTGTAAATCTTATCAGCGATTTCCTTGGCATCATTTGTGATAATAAATGCAGCCTTTGCATTGTTAAGACCTGAATCAACCATGTCGAGGATTCTTGAAGTGATAAAGTAAGTTAAAAGGCTGTACATAGCCCTGTCAAAGTCGAATATAAAACCTGCAATTGTAAATATAATAACGTTGAATGCTAAAACGACCTGTCCAACCGGCAGGTTGAACTTTTTATTGATAAGTATGGCTATGGTTTCGGTTCCGTCCAAGCATCCGCCACTCTTTATAACCGTACCTACACCTATACCCAGGATCACGCCTCCAAAGCTTACAGCCAAAAGGTAATCTTCCGTTGCATTTTCCATGCGGGCAAATATGCCGAGAGCTATAGAAAAGCAAGTCATGGCAAAGGCAGATTTGATTATGAACATCTTACCCATCTTTCGGCTTCCGATAAGTAAAAATGGGATATTCAGGAGTATGGTGATAAGTCCGAGAGGGAATTTTGTCAAGTTGTTAATGATTATTCCGACTCCGACAACTCCGCCGTCAAGTATTGTACAAGGTACTAAAAATTCCTCAATTGCAAATGCGGCTACGATGGAGCCGATAGCAAGAAAAAGAAATTCAGTCGGTGTTTTGAACTTATTAATAGCAGACATAACAATCTCCCGCTTTCATATTTGTATTTTCGAGATACATTATATGAAAGCGGGAGTGAAAAATCAATAATGAATAAAAATAATTATTATCCGGTTATCTTTTTCTTAATGGTTTTTGATGCTTCTACATTTACTTTTTTTGAAATTTTCTTAAAAGAATCAGCCTTAATTTCCGAGGCTTTAAGTGCCTTTGATTTTACAATTATTTTGCTGAGCTTTTTGCATCTGTAAAATGCTTTACTTCCGATAGATGCTATATTTTTGCCTATTATAAGCTTTGTGATTTTTTTGTTGTTTTTAAATGCATTTGCTTCTATTGATGTAACAAAATAGTTTATATTTTCATAAGAAACCGAATCTGTAATTTTTATGGATTTTCCGTTCGAATTAACTGTGCCCATACAACCAACGGTTTTCTTTTCTGCATCAGTTATCACATACTTTAATCCGCCTGATTCAAAAGTGTCGCCCTTCTTAGGTGCAACTGCAGAGGCTTGTACCGATGCAGGAGTCTGAGTTACTGTAGCAGGGGTTTTTGTCGCCGGAGTGGTAGGTGTCGGTGATGGAGTTGCAGTAGTGTCCGGAGCAGGTGTGTCTGTGGCAGGTGTATCAGAACCATCATCTGTATTTGCAGGAATATCAGAGATTTTCTTTCCTGTTTCGGGATCTATGTAAGTTTTATCTTCGATTTCCTTAAGTATGCTGTCTAAACCGGATATACTAAATGTAAATTCCATACTCTTTGTTGGCATACCAAGATTTTCGTTTTCGTTAGCTGTTCCAAGAGGATAATCAGATACAGGAATATCGGCATCATATACATTTATAGCCATAAAGGTGTAATAAGTATTATCGTTTTTTGTAATGAGCGAGCAAGGATTATCCACCTTTACTTCACCATCAAACTTTATGGTAACATCAGAAACTTTTACATTTGAATATTTCTTTAAATCAATATCAGTAGCGATTCCAAGCATTTTAAATGAATTGGCTCCGGATAAATCTATGCCGTCAAGCTTTACTGTATAAGTGCCGTTTTCTGCTATAAAAACATCCGTAACTACTGTGTTTTCAGCGGTCAACTCTGCTCCGGACTGACTTGCATAATCCCAGCTGTGCTGATTATTACTCAGGCCCCTGATTGGAACATATGCATTTCTGTAATCCCAGGTGGATGTCTGATACATGATATAAGCGTGAATTCCCGGGGTTGTCCAAAGCTTAGAATCTAAGTATGCAGGGATTTCAAAGTCTTCTATGCTTGCTGAACTTCCACCGCCTGTTACTCTGTCGATTGCGGTGGAACCATGAGCATCATTTAGAGTATTATAAAAAACAGCAATATCCTTGTAGTTCATCTTAAGGCCTTCTCTGTCAAAGTAAGCACCATTATCCCAAAGTACAGGTACCGCATGGTACTGCTTACACTCTTTAAATGTATCGTAAAGCCACTGTGTAACTGAACTTGTGACTGATGAAGGATTGCAGACGCTACATTCTCCGATAACAATTCCATAACCCTCATCAGAAAATCTCTTAAGGAGTTTAAAGTACTCTGTTGTTGCTTTCTGATCCTCTACCGTGTAATCACCGGAAGGATTGTCAAGGCAATAATCCCCCGGAGTGTAGTAGTGAACTGAAAGGAAAAGCTTATCTTTGCCATTTTCATTGATGTCTGTTGGCATTATGAATTTTGAATCGTTTGTTTTTGTGAAATCCGTATTGTATCCGGGTATAAGCAGATGTCTGTAGGTGTTATTACCACCGGTATTACGGATTATATCTACAAAGGTTTGATTTATCTTATTTACTGTATCGTAGAGTTCATCGGTCTTAAGGTTGCCGGACACTACTTCGATATCCTTACCCGCATTATCAGGTTTACAATATCCTTTGGCAGGACCGTTGGTGCAGATTCCGTCGTTAAGTCGGTCACCCAACTCTTCGTTTGCACCTTCAAATATCAGATGATCAGAGTAACCCTTAAATCTTTCTGCAATCTGTGTCCAGTAGGATTCGTAGCGCTCCCAGGCAGCAGCCCTTGTGTCTTTGTCAACAACCTTTTCTCCGGCACTGTTTTTCTTGCATGCTCCAAACTGACCCCACCATTGATTGTCCCAATGATCATTGATAATTACATACATACCTTTGTTTAAGGCAAAGTTTACCACTTCTTCAACCCTGTCAAGAAGCAGAGGGTTGATTTTATAGGTTCCGTCGTCAAAATCGCCGTTCGACCAAGCCACAGGTATACGGATTGTATTAATTCCGTAGGTGTGTAAAAGGCTTATATAGCGACTTGTGGTAACAGGCTGTCCCCATGCTGTGTCGTAAACTGTACGGTCAGTAACATTCTTTTTATTATCAACTAAGAGTACAGCTTCAAGAGTATTGCCGAGATTTATACCGGTTCCCATCTCATTGTCCGCAAGATAGCGAGCAGAGAGATCTTTACGCATAGAACCATTGTCCTTAGAATTTATGATGCTTCCGTCAGAAAGTATAACTTGGTGAGCATCGCCTATGTTGGATTCATCATTATGAGGAAATCTGATATCGATATCATCAGCCTCAAGTATTTTTGTAAGTTCATTGGTATCTGCCTTTACAATTGCAGGATTTTGTATACCAAAAGAAGAAAAAGTAAGTGAACATATAAGTGATGTGACTCCCAATAATTTTATTAAACCCCTTCGCATGATTATCCTCCTTAATTACATTTAGCGATTTGATGGATTGAATTGTTGCTACAATTATGATTATAGTAGGATTAACCTAAAAAACAATATTCGCGCTTGTTCATTATTTGTCCTTTTTTGTTGTCTGATTTTCATAAATGAATTATAATAGATAGAGACACAGCTATTTGCGATGAGCCCGAACAGAAACTGACGAGACAGGAGAAATATAAGGCTCTCTTGCGGTAACACTACGTACTCGATATGGAGGAGTAATATTGGATTATCAGAAAAGATTTCAGTGGAACGAGGAAACTTCCAATACATATATCAGTTGTTGGAAATATGACAATAAACAGGGGGATAGCTATCCTAATCATTGCCACTCTTACTATGAGTTATCCTATGTGAAAAAAGGGAAAAGAGTCGAATATTTTAAAAATAAGTATTATACGGCAGAAGAAGATTCGCTGTTTTTCCTGCCGCCTCTTGAGGTGCATGGTTTTTACAACGAAACAAATGTAGATGATATGATACTTCAGTTTTCTCCAATCTTCCTTCAGATAAATGCACCGGCTGTAGGAAGTAAGACATTTCTCAATTTATCAGATGAAGGTAAACCCTATATTAATATTTCCAAATCCGGAGCCATAAAGAAAACTATTGAAAAAATCTATGAATTGTGCAATAGTGTGGAGGGTTTGGAAGAGGATAGGAAATTGTATTCCGGTGAGATTATAAGCAAAAACTTAAAGACCAGTATGACATTTATAAAGCTAATCAATCTGCTTGTGGAGGATGGATTTTTAATATTTGATGAAGAAAATAAAAGCTACTCGGATATTAAAAATCTTGATAAAGTTATAAATATGATATTAGCTCATCCCGATCGCATGCCAACTCTGGATGCGGCAGCAGAACTGGCCAATGTAAGTTATTTTCATTTTAGTAAGGTTTTTAAGAGGGCAATGGGTATAAACTATATGGCCTACTGCAACAATATAAGGATTCAGAAGGCAGAAGAGCTTCTGGTGCAGACCGATATGCCGGTTTCAGAGATTGCTTATTCAGTTGGGATAGAAACAAACAGTGGATTTACAAAGATGTTTAAAAAGAGCAACGGTATATCACCTGCAGAGTACAGGAAAAAGAACAAGAATATGTCTCAGACGAAATGATTTTAGAGCCCTTAGTGAAGTGCAGGCACGGGATAAGAATCTAAAAATAAGCGAAAAGTAGGGAAATGGTTGAAAAATGGACGAGTCAGCAAAGGTATATGTTGGAAATGGAAGATACAGACTGGATAAAGTTATAGGAAAGGGTGGCTTTGGTGTTACATATAAGGCATTTGATACAGTAATCAGTGTCTATGTTGCTGTAAAGGAATTTGTATGTGATACCGAAAGAGAGCTTCAAAGTGCGTTAAATGAGGCGAAGATCGCTGCGGGATTCTATGATTTAGAGGGAATCGCCGCTGCCAGAGATTTTTTTGAAGAAAACAATAAAGCATATATAGTCATGGAATATGTTCACGGTATAAGCGTGAAGCATTATATCACTCAAAAGGGTATAATGAGTGGGGAGGAAGTGCTGTCTAAGATGGAACCAATCCTTAAGTCTCTTTCAAAAATCCATGAGAAAAATGTAATTCACAGAGATATAAGCATAGATAATCTTCTAATTAACGATGAGGGAAGGCTTGTGCTTATAGACTTTGGAGCTGCCAAAAACTTAAACAATGTAACGGGTAAAACCCAGACTCTGGTGTTTAAGAGAGGTTTTGCGCCCATAGAGCAGTGTCGGGAAAACGGTCTTTTAGGTACATGGACGGATGTTTACTCTCTTTGCGCCACCATGTACTATATGTTGACGGGGATTATTCCGTGTGACTCCATAGAAAGAATGATACAGGATAAACTTACACCCATACGAGAATTTGAATGTGTGGGGCTTACAGAAGACGCAGAAAATGCAATAATGAAGGGTCTTGAGCTAAATGAAGAAGATAGATTTCAGACAGTAAAGGAGCTTTACAGTGCACTTTACAGGCGGGATTGCTACGAGGGTGTCGAGAGGCTGGAGTTTAAGACAGAACAAGTAAAAATAAAAAAGAATAACACACTTCTAAAAAAAGAAATAAGCAGTCTCTTAATCAATGAAAAAAATAAAAAGAAAAAAATTATTGGGACTGTGGCTGTAATTGTAGCCATATGCTTAATAGGAGGAGGGACTTCCATAAGATATATTCGTTATATATCTGCAAGTGGGGATAAGCAGATTACCAAGAAAATTGACGATACTGATAGATTAGAAGATGCGATGAGAGAGGGTAGTACTTTAGGTGAAGATACGGATGAAAAGGTGAATACAAAAGATGTTACTACGGGTAGTGCGATAGAAGACGTAGATGAAGATAAGCTTAAAGATAATGAGAAGGCATCAGAAAAGAAAGACGAAAAAAATAATAGAAATAAAACCAAAAGTAATAACAAAAGTAATAATAAAAATACAAGCGAAAATAAGTCAAAAAAGAATAAGGACCATAATTCTGCAGCGTCTGCAACCCAAGCTCCGACAAGCACACAGACACCCGTAACTCAAGCACCGGCTTCTACTCCGAAACCGGCAAATGCTAATAATAAAGACAAGGGTAACATAAATTTCGACGGTGTTTTGTAAGGGATCAGAAGTAAAAAGTTCAAACTAAAATATCCATTGCAAGGTTAGAATAAATATAAAAATATTTATGGAGTGAAGTCAATGGAAGAATCAGCAAGGCAAAAAATATTTAATGATATAGTGAAACATTTTTTTGTTAAATTTGATACATTTATGATAAAAAAGTGGTACAAAGATAGTATAGAAGGTGAAATAACTGAGGCCATAAGACAAAAGGCATATAAAAGATTTTATAATAAAATAAAGAAGTCAAATGTGGCATCTAAGAAAACCGTAGAAAAGTGGTTTGGTATAGGTGGTGAATCTATGCCGAATCGAAAGCAGATAATCAATTTGGCATTTGCACTTAACCTAGATGCTGACGGCTTGAATGACTATCTGGTGAATGGAATATCAGAGCCTGAGATACAGGTGAATGACTTCGAAGAGTATATCGCCATGTACTGCTTGGATAACGGTATAGGAAAAGAAGTATACCTCAATATGATAAACATATTTGAAAAGCATTACCAGTTAAATATGGAATTGAGTAAGACTGCTCATACCAACGAGCTTAAGAATCAATATGAAAAGCTTAAGAAATGCAGCGGAGAGGATTTTTTGCTGTGGATATGTGAGAATATCGAGCTTTTCAAGGGATATAGCATAACGACTTACAATTATTTTGACAATCTTATGGATAAGGTTTATTCCTATATTCAAAATGATATGAGAGACAGGATGTTTTTTGAAATTTCGGAAACACCTTTCTTTGCCTGGTGTAAGCAAAATAAGATCACTCCCGAGCACTATGCTAAGGCTATTCCGACATTTATAAAGAATGAGCTTCGCAAAAAAGGAACTAGTGAAACGTATGCCGATATATTAAAAGAAATAAGGTATTATTATATATTTGTTTACTCTTCCAGAAGGTATACCAGAGAAGTTATCACAGAGCTCTACCTTGATAATTATTCTGACGAGGGTTACTTAGAGGAACTCTTAAGTGAATATGATGACGAATCCAGAAATGTGATAATGAAGATTAAAAATGAACTAAAGAAGACAGATGCAGCTTATGTATCTAATCTCTTAAATATTGCGACACAGAAGGAGGAAGAGCTTCAAATATCTAAAGCCTTACATGAGCTATCGGAATTAAAAAGTGGCGCAGAGTGCCCTAAGTGGATCCGGGAGCTTATAAGCAGTAAGTCGGATGAGAAAAAGAAAAAAGATGCAAAAAATGAGTACTCCATAGAAGAAGCAAATGAAAAGCTTAAGTATCTTATGAAACGTAAAAGTCAGCGTGTAAAGCAGATTCAGAGAAAAGATTTGCTTATTCCAATTCAGTACATAACACAGAAGGAATACATGATAAAGCATAGGGAAAGATATAACATGGAGGAAGCAAGACGAGAATTTATGGATTATGCAAATGCAATACTTGGCGTGTGTGGCATGCGTCTTATAAATCCGGAGTACCAGTTGGATTATCTGTTATTGGAGTGCTTTGCCAAGGATGAGATGTGCCTCTTTGCAGAGGTATTTGAGTAGAAAAAGCGGGGAAGAATCCCCGCTTTTTTAAACGTTAATATTTATAAGTGATTTATGACTTTTTATTCTGTAATTTTTATCAGAAAATGTTTGTATTATAAAGTATAGTTTTTTATTCTTTTGTGTACAAAGAATATTGTATATATGCTTCTTTTGGGTTATTGTATTCTCTTTAAGTTTTATCTCGTTATATTTATTTTTTTGCCGTACTTTACGTATATTTTTATGTATTTTCCACTCCATTTTTTTATATTAAATTGAAGATAACGAAGACCGGTAGTGGATTTTTTAAGGTTTAAATTTGCTACGGGCTTAGCAAGCTTTAGCCGTAAAACAGAGATTGCAGGAGTGCTGTCAGAACCTGATATCATAATCTTATAGTAATATTTTTTTCCGGGCTTTGCGGTTTTATCGTAGTAGACGTTGCCTGTAGTAGTTGCGAGATAATTATAATCCTCGGGAGTGGTTTCGGAGCGGTATATATTTACTTCTTCTCCTGGAGTGAGAAGATGCCACTCTAACACCGCTTTCTCATGTGTATCATCCTGTGCTTCGAAGGAGATAATCCTGTTTGGCACTTCAGGTGTAGGTGTAGAGGATGTGTATGTCGTAGTTACAGTGCTATCAGGAGTAGTAGTTTCACCATTATTAGTCGTAGGTGTTACAGGTTCCATTGTTTTATTCGGATTCGTTGAAGGCAGTGTGCTTTGGCTCGTACTTGGATTCGTCGAAGGCGAAGCGCTTGGAGTGTCACTCGGCTTCGTCGAAGGTGAAGCGCTTGGAGTGTCACTCGGATTCGTCGAAGGTGAAGCGCTTGGATCATCATCCGGATTCGTCGAAGGCGAAGCGCTTGGAGTGTCACTCGGATTCGTCGAAGGCGAAGCGCTTGGAGTGTCACTCGGATTCGTCGAAGGTGAAGCGCTTGGATCATCATCCGGCTTCGTCGAAGGTGAAGCGCTTGGGCTCACGCTGGGACTTGTGGAGGGTGAATATGATGGCACATTACTATAATCACAGGTAAAGTGAACGTTAATTACACCTTCGGATTCTCCACTTATTCCAACTCTGTAATAGTAGGTTTTTCCTGCCTTGAGTAGGTATGAAAGTGAAAAGTTTTTTAGATTATCATAACTGTCTGTATCTGTGGCAAGGTATGTACCATCTTCCAAATTAGTGAAATAATAGGTTACTCCATTACTAAAGCTGTCCTGTCCGGAATAGTAATGGTCATATAATATACAGTTAGTATTATACTTTCCTGTTGAATAAATAGTTGCAGTACAATCTTTATCAGGAGTGAAGTAGAGAGTACAGTGTGGATTGTTATATCCACAAGGATATGAAACGGTGCACTCCATACCGTCCTCTAATTCAAGAAAGGTTTCCTTTTGATAACCAACATATAAGGTGCAATCAGTAAAATCATTATTTTTGGGAATAACTCTTAAATAATTATTATCAGAAAGGTTTGTATTAATAAGTGCATTTTTACCGATTCCGGAATTATCATCCTCGTAGATTAGATTTCCTTTGTATGAATCATATACCTCAATTTTCGTATCGCAATCTCCCATCGTAAATATTGTATGAGCAGTACCATCTATCTTGTACCATGATTCTCCCTTTATTTTAATCGGAGGATTACTGTAATCGGGAAGAGCTTTGATTTTTTTACCGTTATAGGTGCCATCCGTGCAGTAGCTGTAAGCATAGCTCCATACGGATGTATCTGTGATATCGAGTTTTGTAGCAACTCTTAGAAAAAAGGACCGATAATAGGGATAATGAAGACTATCAGAGCGTAAAACATCCAAATTATCTGTTAAATCGCTATAACCCCAGCCACGTTTATCATTACAAAAGTTATCAGCATAATCTGTACTTAAGCAAATATTTAAGCTTGAATTTGAAGAAAGGCCATAATCTTCTTTTGCTACATCTTTACTGTTTAGGAGGTAAAGCTTATCAGAAGAGCCTTCCATAGATTCTAAATCTGTATTGTTAATATCGATATCAGAAAGATTTCTTGACACAATTGCAGATTGCTCCTGAGCATTAAAAGCTGTTTTAATGAAGCTGTTATTTGTGAAGTCTTTTTCATTTAAGTTTTGCTGACTGTCATATCCGTTCAAGTAGCTTCGAATCTCGGAATTACTCCAGGTTAAATTAGCAGAATCAATCATTTTTGTATTATCAGCATTATGATGATTTGAATAAACATATGCATCGATTGCCATTTCTGAAAGCAGAAGAGCATTTTTGCCATCGATATTTAATACAAACCACTTAATAGGAGTGTAGAGATAGTAGTAGTTTAAACCATTTACAGTAATTTTCCTATATTTGTTTCCGTTATAAGTAGTATCTGCTGTAGTGATGGCATTTCCATTCCAGTTTAAGCGCTTCTCTACCCATACCTCCCATGCATCCTCATCCAAGTCTTCTAAAGCCTGGTAAGTATCCGGAAAATTGTCTTTTGTTATTGAGGTCTGGGGATAGGAGCCAAAATATATACAATCATAGGTTACTTTAGCTTGGGATGTCGTAGTCTCCTGAATAATAGGATTATGCAGTGTAGGGTTGGAAAGGGTGACTTCCTCAGCGCATGTGCGGGATGGCTTTAATTGTGGTAATTGCAGACATAGGGATAATATCAAGATTACATATGTCAGCTTGTGTTTTTTTATGTTATTAAAAGTATTCATATCTTCGTAGATCCCCTTTTTGAAAGATGTTTTTTCTCAAGCGAGTCTTGATGTTAGTGGTGGAATTGTTACGCTATCAATATAATATCACAAGAACGGATAAATTTATATTATTTTTATATAATGTGTACTTGACGAGGTAAGTTGTTGCATCCACCTTATATATATTTAAGATAATGAATTATTCATATCAATTAGCTCTGCCAAAATCCAAACCTGCTTTATGGGCCTGTTCATGTTGAAGTTTTCTGGGAATATTATACAATTTACCCTCTTTTATAAGCTTTGCGCCGGTTTGGTGGTAGTAAAAGCCTACATCGTAACGTTTGCATTGATCATGGATCTTAAGCACCCAATCGAAGTCACAGGGGCGGGCTAGAGGGCCGGATTCTCCGCCTACCGAAACACTTTCAATAAGAGGTCTTTTGTCTGAGCTGCGATAACGAAGGAAGTAATCTTCCAGATTAACACTAGTAAGCATAGGTTCTATCATGACCTGGTAGTGGAGCATGGGAAGGGCCAGGTAGATGGGGAGGCGCTTATCTGCCATATCCTGGTTTTCACATGTTACTGCAATAGTCACATGTTCCCAGCCTTCATGCCAGTCTGTCGGAAGACTCTCTACTATTCTGTCCGGTCTTTTTGTTATCATAAAAAATGTACAGTCAGAGCGTTTGCGTATTATATCCCAAGCCTCTTCACGCCAGGGGTCTGCATCTTCATGAAAAAAATCCGAAGAAAAACATGTATAAATATGAGAGCCCGAAGGGATTTTATAGCGTCCCTTATACTCACCGGAACGAAGAGTGCGTATCGGAAGATTAAAGTTCTGGGTTTTTGTTACGATGGAAGGGTCTTTTCCGTTTGACTCGTCTCTGCGATACATGTAACAGTTTTTACATCCTGTACTGATTTTTGTACACCCATGCCATAGATTCCAGGTAATGGTTTCCGGGATGCGGTCATCTTCAGGGATTTCCTCTTCAAAAAGTTTTAATTGCTCTTCGGATTTTCGACTAATCATATCCTCGAAGCCCGTGAGAGCGGCAAATGGGGCGAACTGGGCAGAACGGTCGTAGAGTGACATGGACGGATGCTTTGTGGATTTGGTATATGGCATATCTATTATGTCTGAGTAAACCACTCTAGGATCATTATTGGAATTCTGTTTAGTCATGATTTTTTAGGTTCCCTTTCTTTTGAGTGTCATGTCAAGACTCGCTTGCGAGTCTTGCGCGCCGGATTCGGGTCAGCTTTAGCTGACCCGAATCCAATAGTTAGCAAAGCTAACTATTCGCATCACTCGCGGAGCGTTTGTAGAGTTGCGAAGCAACTCTTGCAGTCAGGAGCTTGAACCCCGACTGAGTGAAGCT
>JAEEGL016114543.1_pt1 | contig 42622 bp, 32 predicted proteins | sample 9134231 | NCBI WGS metagenome assembly JAEEGL01 (sample SAMN16246548, study PRJNA631951) | gut metagenome | biome: gut microbiome; feature: rumen; material: fiber-attached | host: Bos | place: Iran: Karaj | collected 2018-10 | reverse complement strand
GATGGTGCGTCCGCATTCGCACTTTTCGGGGATCAGACGGGTGATGTCGCGCGTGCGGTAGCGGATCAGCGGCATTCCCTGTTTGTCGAGGGTCGTAAAGGTCAGTTCGCCGTATTCCCCGTCCGGAACCGGTTCCAGAGTGTCCGGGTCGAGGATTTCGGGATAGAAGTGGTCTTCGAAGATATGCGGACCGGACTGATAGACGCAGTCGAGCGCCACGCCCGGACCGGAGATTTCGGTCAGACCGTAAATGTCATACGCTTTGATTCCGGCGATCTCTTCGATGTTGCGGCGCATTTCGTTCGTCCACGGTTCCGCGCCGAAAAAGCCGAGCCGGAGCTTCGTCTCTTTCCAGTCGAAGCCCATCTCTTCGGCTTTACTGATCAGGTGAACGAAATAACTCGGAGTACAGGCGATCGCCGTCACACCGAAATCACGCATCAGATTCAGCTGGCGTTCGGTGTTCCCGCCCGACATCGGCACGACGGTCGCACCGAGGAACTCGCCCCCCTGGTGCGCACCCAAGCCGCCGGTGAAAAGGCCGTATCCGTAGGAAACCTGGAGGACATCCTCGCTGGTGATTCCGACCCCGGCCATCCCGCGGGCGACCGCCTCGGTCCAGACTTCGAGGTCACGGCGTGTGTACGGAAGGACTATCGGTTTCCCCGTCGTTCCGCTGCTGGCGTGAACGCGGACGATGTCTTTCATATCGACCGCCAGCATGCCGAAGGGGTAGGTGTCGCGCAGATCGGTCTTGACGATCGTCGGCAGATATCTGACATCGTCCAGCGAACGGATATCTTCCGGCTTAACGCCCTTCTCTTTCATCTTTTCGCGATACCAGGGAACATTGGAGTAGGTAAAGTTCAGCACGGCCTGAAACTTCTGCCACTGGAGTTTCCGAAGAATCTCGACGGGAAGATAGTCGGGGCTGTTGATGGCGTTGATCCTAGGATGACATGTGCACATGCTGAACCTCTTGGCACCTTTCACGAAAAGCCTTGGTTCGGAAAACCAAGGAGAAATCCCCGCAGCAGGCTCAAACCGTTTGAACCCCGGTCGGGAAAAACCGCAAAGTACCAGTATACTAATTGGCAAAAAGTCGAAAAGTCCCCGCTTTTTCCCTGCCGATGCGCAAAAAAGGGGCCCGGACGCAGAAAATTTCGGGAAAAAGCGGTTTTTTCCGCACTTTTTCTTGAAAATGGATTGACAAGTGTCCTGTTTATGAATCATAATGCCTGCGTAGGAGGCGGAAAGGATAAGGATTTCCGTTTCTGGTCGTAACGAATTGGTTCATGTTGGGGCGGGCCGTCCCCGCACCGACAATTCTGTTAAATTATTATGTATTGCTAAAAGAGGATTCAAATGGCCGCTAAAAATGACAAGCCGTTGACCAAGACCCAGATCATCGCCAACATCGCCGGTGCCACCGGCCTGGACAAAAAACAGGTTGCCGCCGTTCTCGACGAACTGGGCAACCAGATTGCCGGCAGCCTTGCCAAAAAGGGCCCCGGCAGCTTCACTCTTCCCGGTCTTCTGAAGATCGAAAAGAAGCTCGTCCCGGCCCAGAAGGCCCGCAAGGGCGTCAAGAACCCGTTTACCGGCGAAATTCGCGACGTCCCGGCCAAGCCGGCCCACAACAAGATCAAGATCAAGGCTCTGAAAGCCCTCAAAGAGATGGCCTGATCCCTTCATTCCGAATGAAGCATGTTCCAGCGAAGCCGGTGCCCCGAGCATCGGCTTTTTTTCTGCTCCGCACTGCTGATAGGGCTCCCTCATTTCCGCCGAAACGGGAAATACAGAATTTCAGACGGGAGATTCTTTCCCCAGGCGTTTACACGCCGCGCGGATATTCTGCACCGCCCGGCGGCGGATCTCCGCGGCGAGTTCCGGCTCTTCGAGCGCGGTGAGCGTCTTTTCGGGATACGCAAAAAAGCAGCGCTGTAAAGCCCACGCCGCCCCCATTCGTGCATAGCGGCCCGGGTTGCCAATCGCGGCCAGCCGCTGCAACACGTCATCGATATAGTCGTCGTTAATGTAGTGAGAGAGGAGAAGCGTCGAGGCAAAACGGACGTGAAACTCACGCGGATCACACAACAGCCCGCCGATCCATTCCCAGTACGACTCGGGGTCTTTTTTGATCTGCTTGAGCTCTGCGGCCAGGATGTCGCCGTAGATCCAGGTATCGGCCTGATCGAGATAGGCGTCGATTTCACACCGAAGAACCGCCTGCGGCAAAGGAGCATGCGCCAGGATCATCCCGGCGACGATCAGTTCCTCGTAGGTCGAACGGCCGGTGAGGGGAAGTGAAGTCTGCCCTTCGCGCAAAAGGCGCAGGGCGGTCTTTCGCAGAAGCGGGATACGAACCCCCAGAATTGGACGCTGCGTCCGCACAAAATGGGAGAGCATCTGACGGTATCTCGGTTCCGCCAGTTCCCTCAATTCGGCACGGACCGACCACCTCACAGGAGAGCTTTCATCCTTTCGATCAGACGCTGCCCCGCCTCGTCTTCTTCGCAGACAACCATATCGGCGCCGGCGCGTTCCAATTCGGCGACAAACGTCTTGTAGCGGCATCGCGCCACAATCGTGCAGTCGTCGCGCAGCTGGCGAATCGCCCGGATCGTGTCGGTAGCGAAGACATCGTTCGGAATAGTGATCACGACCAGGTGCGCCTTATGAACCCCCGCCAACTTGAGCGTCCGCGCTTCGGAAGCGTCGCCGGCAATCGTCTGGAATCCCCGCTGGGCCAGTTCCTGGAAGTTCCCCGGGTTCGTGTCGATCAGGGTCAGTTCCACCCCCGAGCCGGCCAGGAATTGGGTCACCTGTTTCCCGATCGGGCCGAGTCCGACCACGATTCCGCGGTGTTTCGCATCATCGTCGGGCAGAAGCGATTCCGGTTCGGGTGCCGGTACATTCTCGACGATCGGGCGCTTCTTGACCACGTTCATCGCCAGTTTCAGGAAGAAGGGGGTCAGAATAATACTGGTCAGCGCGGCAAAGAGGATCTGCTGATAGAGTTGCGGATGTTCGGTGCGGAACGGTCCCTGCTGCAAGATAATAAACGAAAGTTCCCCGAGCTGCGATATCCCGAGCCCCATGGCCAGGGAGGGGACAACCGAAAGGCCGATCACTTTAAACGCCACCGCCCCGGCAATCAGTTTCAGCAGGAGGAGCCCGAGAAGGATTCCCAGGGTCGGAACGGGAAAGTTGATCAAAATCTGCGGATCAAACAGCGCGCCAAGTGTGACAAAAAAGATCGCCGAGAACGTTTCGCGGAACGGAGTCACCAGCGCTCCGATCTGGCTGGTCAGACGGTTCTCACTCAGCGCCACACCGGTCGCAAACGCGCCGATCGCCTCCGGAAGCTGGAGCCGTTCGGCGACCGAACAGACTCCGAAAAGGAGGAAAACCGTAAAAAGAACCATAATCTCGACACTCTTGAGCTGCGAGAACATCGAGATTCCTTTCGTCGTGAAGAGGAGCCGGATCCCGGCGATCAGGACGATGAAGAAAAGCGCTTTCCCCCCCATCAGAAGGAAGGTATTGGCAATATTCCCCGTCTCGCCGCCGACCGGAAAGAGGAGAGGAATCACCAGAAGAATCGGCGCGGTCGCAATATCCTGGAACAGCAGGATCGAGACGGCGCGTTTTCCGTAGGGGGAAGAACTCTGGCCGAACTCGGCAAGCGATTTAAAGACCAGTACCGTCGAACTCAGCGAGGCGGCGAACCCGATCAGGAGCCCGGTACGCCAGTCGCCGCTCAGTTTATACGCCACAAAAGCCAGCGGTACGATGACCAAAACCATCTGAACCGGCCCCCCCAGGAAAAGGAACTTTCGGTTCTTGACGATATCCGACGGCGTGAAATGGATCCCGATCGTGAAGAGGAGGAAAAGCGCGCCGAGATCGGCCATCTTATCGAGAATCTCGTTCTGCGAAACCATCGCGGCGGAGTGCGCCTCGGCCGCGGCCTGTTCGGGAGACTCCGCCGGGTTCGGATCGGGCGCGGCAAACTCTTCCGTCGCGGCGGCATTCTCGGCAGTCTGGACGACGGCGGATTTCGACGCTTCCTCTTCGGCTTCGCGGACGAATATCTTGAATCCTCCCGGACCGATCAGTGCACCGGCGACCAGATACCCGATAACCATCGGGATGTTCAAACGTTTCGAGATGACCCCGGCCAGGAGACCGGTTCCCAGAATAATCAGCAAATTGAAAACAAGATTTTCCGGCATGGCAAATGTCCGTATCTTTCTCCCCCGCGCAGAACGGGGAAACTCCTTTGGTTATGCCTTACTTTCAGAGGGAGTGGAATGAAAGCTGGTAACGCGCGGCCTGCAGACGGCGGCGGATCACCGAAGCGATCAGACTCATCATGTGGAATCCGAAATCGGTATCGCGGCGGCAGATCTCCAACAGGAGTTTGCCGTCGACCTGCAGAAGTTCGGACGTGGTGCGCGAGACCCCAATCGAGTTGGTTTGATTCGGTTCGATCAGCGCCGACCAGAGAAGGTAGTCGCCCGGCATGCAGTTGTCGAGGGTTTTCCGGCGCCCGTCTTTCAGGAGATACTGAATATCAACCTGTCCCGAAATCACGATGTAGAGGTAACGGGAGTCTTCGTGTTCCCGGTAGATGATGTCGTTGGCCGAAAAGGTTTTGACCTCACAGATCTTTTCAAGTTCGGCGAGCGTCTTGGGAGACGCGTCGGGAATGTTCATATACTGTTTCAGCAAATCGGCGATTCTGGTCATCAATCGACTCTCTTTCGGATTTGGAAAATGTCTCAATAACGGCCGCCCGCGCACGGCGCGGGGGCATCACTCCAACGAAAAATATTATATCTCTCCCCGTCTTTTTGGAAAGATGAACCGCGGTGCCGCTCAGTTTTCGAGAGGGGAAACGTCCGCGCCCGGGCCCGGGCCGGTCTCTTCGGGCGTCTCCCCTTCGGTTTCCCCTTCCGGAGAAACACCGGTGATCCAGGCGGTGAGCGCATCGAACTCCTCGGGGGTGCCGGACAGGGGCGCGGTAAAGAGTTCACCCATCACCGGAAGCGCCAGGACAAAATCGCCGAAGACTTCACGGAGTTTTCCGCGGTCAAAATTCAGCTCGTCGGGCCGGGTCCATTCGACCGCCTGCGAGGGATCGACCGCGACGACGAGAAATGTCCTGCCCGGATTCTCGAAAGCGTTCATCTTGGGCGGATCGCCGGCAAGGCGGAGCGGAACCCCTTCTCCGGTAAAGATGCGGAAGAGAGTTTTTCCGCTCCCCGCGGGAAGAAGGGGCGAACGGTAGACCATCGGCACGCGGTCCAGAAGCTTGAGATTCGTCTCGCTGTCCCACGGCTCGTCGATTTTGAACTCTTTGTATAGCGCTTCGCCTTCCGGCCCCATGGCGGGCAGAAGCGCGACGCGCCAGCTCAGCAGTGGCGTTCCTTCGGGCGAGGTGATCGCCAGGGGAGGATAATGGTTGTTTTTCGCGTAATAGGCGTTGATCACATCACCCAGAACTTTGAGGTTCCCTGCCGTCTGCGCCCGGCGATTCTCTTTCGCGGAGTTTTCGGCAAAGAGGTTCATCTGATCGACCAGCTGGCCGAAGAGCTCGGCCCGGTCGGCCGACATGGCCAGGGCGGCGGTCATGACATTTCCGTTCCGCTCCTGGGTAATGGAACGGAGCGTTTCGCTCAGGCGCGGAAGAAGAGGCGCCATCCCCCCCTGCGCGGGCGCGTCCCCTTCGGGAGCCGCCGCACGGAGCGACTCGTCGATTTGGAGAAGCGTGTTTCCGAGTTCCTCGTCGATTCTGTTGAGGCTTTCGGGGGTGTCGGCGGTGATCTCCAGCCGAAGGGCGGGTTCCCCCTCCGGGGCGGACGCATTGATCGAGAGCGAAAGGAAACGCGCCTCCTCAAGAAGGAGATTCCGCAGCGCCGGGGGGACCGGCAGAGTGATCGCCTCTTTTTGCGCGGAGGCGTAGTCGTAGAAGAAGCCAAAGTCGAACGAATCGGCTTCGGCACGGCCGACCCGTTGCGCCAGAACGCCCCGCTTCTCCCCCTCCCCGGCGGTAAAGAACCCCTCGACCGACCTGATCGGGCCGGTCACCATGAGCGCCTCATTCTCGGAGGGAAAGACGACTGCGGTCGCCACACCGTCGATCCGCGCGGTGTTCTTTCCGGAGGGATCGAGCGGAAGAATCAGCGAGTTTTCGGAAATGGTGACTTCGGTTCCGCCCAGGACGCGGGTTTCGATCCGCTCTTTCGGAAGACGGCCGAACTGGGCGCCTAAAAAAGCTTCCCTGTTGACCGGCTCGTTCTTTCTGGCATAGACGGCGGAACAGGGGAGCGGATAGTTTTCGCCGACCTGCTCGCCGCTCTGTGTATCAAAAAGAGAGACGGGCGCGACCTTGGTGCTGGTGATGATCAGCTCGATCTGGTCGAACTGGCTGCTGAACGGAACCAGTTGCGGCGAATTCGCGAAGAAGCGGATCACCTTATCGGCCTGCGAAAAGCGGAGAAACCGTTCCGGCTGAATCACACGAACCGCAAGCGCGCCGGGAACGATCATCTCGGTCGGAAATGTGTTGCGCGGGGGAAGCTCGGCAAGTTCCTCGCCGGACAGAGACCGGATCTCATCGGGAAAGACCGCGGCGGCCGCCCCTTGCCGCGCTTCGGCGGCGCGGCGGCTGAGAAGTTCCTCTCCGCCCGGCTCCCCTTTACGGCATCCGCCGAAGAGAAGAGGGGCAATCGAGAGTATCAGGATCACCGAAAGAACACGTCTCATGCGGAACATCTTGCAAAACTCCTTTTCAGCTCGGACCTATTTTGCCGGCCGACGGGGGGACCGGGGCTTCTTCGGTTTGCCGGGCGGGGACGCGCCTCTTTTCCCAAACCCCTTTCCGTCCCGGGGGAATTTCCCACCTTTCGCCGAAGCGCCGTAGGGACGGCTCCCCTTCGGCCGCCGGGGAGCGCGGCGGGGGGCCGGGGAAGCGGTTTCGACCGCCACGAACTCGGCGGATTCCTGAATCGGAAGGCCGGCAGCAAGGTCTTCGGCGCGCCTTTCGATTTCGGCCAAGCGTTTCTTCTGACAAACCTGAAGGATTACGCTCTGATGCTCGACCCCCGGATTGATGTATTCATCGGCCTTGCGGAGAGCCAGGTTGGTCAGGCGCCCGAAATGGCGCGCTTCCCCCCGTTCCTCGACCCAGGCGGGACCTTTGATCATCAGGATTCTGTCGAAGGCGAACCAAACCGGCGCGAACATTGCCAGAAGACGTTCGAGTTTCGAGACGGCGCGGATTACCAGGGTATGGAACCGGTGCGCTTTAAGAAGATCCTCGGCCTTGGCGTGCCAGACATTCAGATCGAGCCCGATCTCATCGAGGATGGCACCGACCGCTTTCGCCTTCTTTTCGGTCGCGTCGCAAAGCTCAACCCGCAGGTCGGGACGGAGAATCGCCAGGACGACTCCGGGAACCCCGCCGCCGGTCCCGACGTCAAGAACATGTTCCCCCTTCTGGAGATGAGAGGCCAGATGGATCGAGTCGACCAAGTCGCGCGTCACAAACTTTTCGTAGCTGTCATGCCGGGTCAGGTTCAGCTTGGTATTCCATTCCCAAAGGGCGCGGCAGTACCGATCGAGCATTTCGGCCTGCCCAACGGGAAGGCTGATCCCGTATTTTGCCAGAACATCGGTCAGCGTCGGGGAACCGGACATTGAAACCGGATCGGGCTCCGGTTCGGAAATCTTCTTCTCTTCGGACATCGGGCTCTGTTTCGGTACTCACGCTTTCACCCGCCGGGACCTGCTCATCACAAAATGGGCAAAGGAGGGAATCTCTGCCGGCACGATCGCGCGTGAAGGAACTGGCATAATCTTACTCCGATGATTATAGCACAAAGCGCCGAAATCACCAGAGAAAAGAGACCATCAACGCACCCGGCAGGGGATATTAATGGTTGATTTCCTTTTTTTTTCTGATAGAATAGGCTTTTAGCCGATAGGATAGATAAGGAAGGCGTTTCTTTAAAACTGTCACGCCCTTCCTGCCAGGCGGTTTTGGTTTGGGACAGTTCCGGCTATCATTCATATTTTTTTCATCCCTCCGGAACCTCAACGGTTTGGCAAGAGTATCGGTCAGTTCAGTTGGTTGAAAAAAATGCAGGTTCAGTTAAAGGTTATTGGCGGCAAGCAGAACGGACAGCTGATTTCCATTAATCGCCCCAAATTCATGATCGGGCGGGCCGACGACTGCCAGCTCAAGTCGAAAAATGAGCTGATCAGCCGCTATCATTGTGTTCTCCTCACCGAAGAAGGTTATGTCGGTGTACGCGATCTGGGAAGCCGGAACGGCGTCTTCGTCAACGGGGAAAAAATCGATGAAGAGACCGAGCTTCGCAACGCGGACCGCCTGATGATCGGCCCCCTTGAATTTGAAGTCGTGATCGCCGTCGCGATGTCGGCCGGCAAGCGGCCGAAGGTCGAAACGATTGCCGATGTTGTTGCCCGTACCGTTGAACAGAACTCCCTTTCTGCGGCCGCCAAAGAGGGCGGAGATGTCTCTAGCTGGCTCCTGGAGGGCGACGAGCCGGAAGCCTCCCCCGTCGAGCCGACAATCGTGATGAAACTTTCGGAAGACGCCGACGTGCCGGAAGAAGAGAACATTCTGGACCGCCTGGCCGAAAAGAAATACGCGCAGGGTTCTCCCGCGGCTCCGAAAACCGCTGCCGCGGCGGCGGTTAACGAACCTGTTCCCGATGTGCCGAAAGAAGCGGCATCAAAGCGGCAGGAACCGAAAAAACCCGAACCGGTCCTGAATCTCAACCTAGACGAGGAAGACTACGCACCGGCACCTCAACAGAAGCCGGAAAAGAAATCGGCGACTTCAACCCACAAAAAAGCCCCGCCGGCAAGCCACGCGGCGGAAAATCTGAAAAACTTTTTCCAGAATCACTGAAAAAGGTCAGGTGAGCGGTTCGCCGATCTTCACGTCAATCTCGGCGCCGCCTGCGGTCTGCTCCGAAATCCTTTCATTCAGCGGGGGAGCATCCTTTTCGCGCAGCAGGATGATCGTCGACCCGCCGAACTCGAAGTACCCCTTCTCTTCTCCGGCGGCGACCGCACTGCCGCCCTCCGGCCGGACAAAATTCGTAATCCGGCCGACGAAAAGCGCGCCGACCTCCATCTGAACCATCCGCCCGAACTTTTCGGTCTCGATCACCTGGTACTCGCGGCAGTTCCGAATGAAGACCGGAAAGGTTTCCAGCGCGATCGGACGGACGCAGTGGAGAACCCCGCGTATCGTCTTGGCGGCGGCAATCTTCCCATCGGCCGGATAGCAATACCGATGATAATCGACCGGCATGAGCCGGAAAATGAGCGCCTCGCCCCCTTCGAACGCCCGGGCCAGATCGGCGTCTTCCAGCAGGTCGGTCAGGGTATAGGCCGAGTGTTTCACACGGAGAAACGTCCCGTCCCGAAGCGGAACGCGCGAAAGGTGCCCGTCACACGGGCTGATCAGCCGGTCGTGAAGATCGGCCGGAAAAGTGATGTCCCGCTTGCGGATGAAAAAGTCATTGAACGAGGCGAATCCTCCCGGCGGGATGAGAACTCCGTCCATCGGGATCCGGTTCTTTCGGATGAAAGGACGGATCAGAAATCTGGAACATCGGCTTGCCAGGAACCGGCCTGCCGCGCGCGAGACCCACGGCCGAATGAGCAGCTTTAAAAATCCCCGGCCGCAGCGGGTGCGGTAGAGAAAACGGAGTGCGGGAGAGTCGTTCATTTCGTGTTGTACCCGGCCAGATACGCCATGCCGACCAATTCGAGAATTCCCAGGATCAGAATACAGATTTTGACCATGGCCGCCGGCTTTTTGATTTCGATCGGTGAAAGGAATCCGACCCCCATCGCCGCCAGAAGGACGGGAAAATAGACAACGCTGCTGACCAGATGGAAGTCGTAGATCACATAGACGAAGGGAAGAACAATCGCCGCGGTGGTGACCGGAAGCCCCATGAACTTTTTCCGCTTTTCGGCCGTCTGGTTCTGCCGGTCTTCTTCCAGCACGTTGAAATACGCTAGACGGATCAGGGCGCTCAGCACATAGAGCGACGTAATGAGCCCGGTCAGGGGAATGTCGCGTGCGATCTGATGAACGAAGATTCCGGGAAGAACGCCGAAGCTGACAAGGTCGCTCAGAGAATCGATCTGAATCCCGAACCGCTTTTCGTTCGGGGTGCGCTTCTTGGTCCGGGCGACGGAACCGTCGAACATGTCACAGGTTCCCGCCAGCATGAGACAGACCATCGCGTCCCAGTATTCCCCGTCGATCACTTTCATGATTCCGTAGAACGCGAAAAGCATTCCGCAGTAGGTCAGAATGACGGTGTAGTCGTAGTAACCGAGAGCTTTTCTTTTCACCTGGGTCTCCTCCCTTTTCCGTGCCGGAGTCCTTCAATCCGAAAGTGAAATACGTTTGTTGAACGGCGGCGCGAAATACGCCAGCAGCGCCGTTACGGATCGCTCGGGGCCGGACCCTCCTGCGGCGGGAAGAAGCTCCCGCGAAGAGGGGCTGCGTCCGCCGCTTTTTGGTTGTCGAAAAAGACGCCGAATTCACGGAATCTCTTGTAGCGGGTTTCGAGCAGTTTTTCCATCGGAACGCGGCGCAGGGCGCGGATTTGGGTGCGGAGATACTGCTTTAATTTCGAGGCCATCAGACGCGGGTCGCGATGCGCCCCCCCGAGCGGTTCTTCGATCACCTTGTCGATCACTCCGAGTTTGAGCAGATCGGAAGAGGTGAATTTGAGCGCCTCGGCCGCCTTGTCTTTGAACTTTTCACTCTTCCAGAGAATTCCGGAACACCCCTCGGGACTGATCACGCTGTAGTAGGAATACCGGAGCATCGCGACCTTGTCGCCGACGCCGATACCGAGCGCGCCGCCGCTCCCCCCTTCGCCGATCACCACGCAGACGATCGGAGCCGGAAGGATCGACATTTCGAACATCGATTCGGCAATTGCCTCGGCAACACCGCGCTCTTCGGACGCGATCCCCGGGTAGGCGCCCGGCGTGTCGATGAAACAGATTACCGGAAGGCCGAACTTGGCGGCGAGTTTCATCTTGGCGACCGCTTTGCGGTACCCTTCGGGGTGCGCACAGCCGAAGTTGCAGGCCATCCGTTCGCTGACCGTGTGTCCCTTCTGATGGCCGACGACCATGACCTTCATTCCATCGAGTTTCGCCCAGCCGGTAATCAGCGCTCGGTCGTCACCGAAAAAGCGGTCGCCGTGAAGCTCGACAAACTCGTCGAAGACCAGGTCGAGGTAGTCCCCCGTCTGCGGCCGTTTCGGATGCCGCGAGACCTCAACGATCTGCCAACGGGTCAGATTGGAGTAGATCTTCTTTTTCAAGTCCGCCAATCCGAGTTTCAAACGCTGAATTTCTTCCCGAATCTCCGGAGATGCGTTGTTTTTCGGCATCTCTTCCAGACGGGTTTCCAGGTCCAAAATAGGCTGCTCAAAAGAGAGAGGTGAATCGGCGGGCACAACTGCTCCAATCGGTTAAGTGAGATGAAGGCGCACCTAAGGAGACCTTCGGCCGGAGTTCGATACCCCCTTGAAGCGGGGGGAGACGGGGACGCGGAATGCTCCCCGTAAAGGGACTATTATATCAGGATCCTGAAAAAGAGCAATCCGCGTCCGCGGGCGGCGGCGCAAGGGCGGATTGCGCGGAATGGGGCGGATGCCGGCCCGCCGACGGTTATGCGCCCGGGTTTTTCAGGAATACCGGGATCCGTTTGGCCAGGGAAAATGCCTCCTGCGCCGTAGCGGGACGGCCGGCCGGATCGGGCGAAAGGAGCGATTTGAGAAACGCATCGAACCGCGGAGTGACGTTCCGGTTCCTTGCCGCGGCCGAAGGAACGGCCCCTGTCCGGTGCTTGTTGAGGAGTTCTCCCAGTGTGTTCCCCGAGAAGGGAGCGGCGGCTGTCAGCAGTTCAAGAATCGTCGCGCCCAGGGAGTAGAGGTCGGTCCGTCCGTCGATGGCGCGGTGGTCGATCTGCTCGGGTGAGATGTAGGTCGCCGTTCCCCGTATCGTTTTCGATTTCGGCAGGAATCTGGCAAGAAGGTTGCTCCGTTTCTTTTCGGTAATCGCAAAGTCGATCAGTTTCACGCCCAAATCGGGGGAAAAGAGGAAATTGTCCGGCTTAATGTCGCAATGAACCCAACCCGCCGCATGGAGGGGAATGAGCGGCTCGAAAAGGGCGGGGATCAATTGGGGAAGAACGGGAGAATAGGTCTCATAGCCGAGCTTGACCAGCTGGCCGACACTCGGCGCGGGAAACCATTCCAGAATCAGGTAGGGAATCCCGCCGTCCCGGCCGGCATCGTAGACTTTCAGAAAGGAGGAGGAGCCTTTGAGCGATTCGGCGACACGATGCTCGTTGTTCAGCAGCGCGATATGCTCGCGGTCAACACGGGTCGGCAGAAGCCGCTTGACCGCGACGATTTTCCCGTCCCGTTCGTCACGCGCCTTCCACAACTGACTCGACTGACCGGCATAAACCAGTCGGATATGTCGATACGGCCCGGTCCGTCCCGGCTGATCGGCATTGCTCATTCAAGACCCTTTCAAAAAATTTTTTCTGTCGACACGAAGGCGGAATTCCGGTCCGCGCTCCGTCGATTATACATTAAATTATGAAAAACGGCACTCCCCGGCTTTGGTCAAGCTCCCGCCGGAACCGGCGAACGGAAAAATTTTTCGGGTGGGGTTCTTTTTTTCTTTTTCGTTTTGGGGTAATATGGCACTTGCCTTTTACCGGTGACCAACAGAAAGACCAAAAAACAATGCCAAACCCCAACCGCGGCCTGAACGAGTCCTCTTCCGCCCCGAATGTCGGGAAGGTCATTCCGCTCAATGTCCTCTGGCCGTTCCTCCTCTTGACGACCCTCTTCGCCTGGTGGGGGCTGGCAAACAACATGACCGACACGCTCCTGGCGGCGTTTAAGCGGATCATGAGTTTCAACGACGGAAAGACCGCGTGGATTCAGGTGGTCTGCTACGCGCTCGGCTACGGCTGTTTCGCGATCCCCGGCGCGATGTTCATGAAACGCTTCACGTTCAAGGCGGGGGTCCTTCTCGGGCTCGGAATGTACGTTGTCGGGACGCTCCTCTTCTTCCCCGCCTGCCTGACCGCGGCAGCGCCGAATCGATGCTACCTCTTCTACCTGACCGCGATTTTGATCACTTTCGCCGGGCTCTCGGTACTCGAAACGGCGTGCAACCCCTATATCTGCGCGCTCGGGTCTCCCGAAACCGCGACGCGCCGGCTCAACTTCTCGCAGTCGTTCAATCCGGTCGGTTCGATCGCTGGGGTCGCCATCAGCCAGATGTTCATCCTTTCGCACCTGAATCCGCTCTCCGAAACAGAACGGGCGGAAATGACCGCGGAGGCACTCGCTCAGGTTCGGACGGGAGAACTCCACGCGATTTCGTACACCTACGGAACGATCGGGCTGATTCTTCTGGCAACGTGGATTCTGATCCTGGTTACACGGATGCCCAGGCTTCGGGAAGAGGACAAACGGATCGATTTTACCGCGACATGGAAACGTCTCCTGCGGAACAGGAACTACGTCTGCGGTGTGATCGCGCAGTTTTTCTATGTCGGCGCGCAGATCGCAACCTGGTCGTTCGCAATCCGGTACTGCATGACGGCGCTGCATCTGAACGATGTCCTGGCGGGCGGCGGGCCGGCGGCTCTGCGTCATCTTGAACCGGTCTCTGCACTGTTCTATAATGCCTGCGAGACGATCCGGTTCAACGCCTTCATCCCGAAAACGGCGGAACAGGCGGCGGCGACGTATTACGTCATTTCGCTGATTCTCTTCGTGGTCATGCGTTTCGTCTGCACCGGTTTAATGAAATTCTTTAAGCCTTCGACGATCCTTTCGCTCCTGGCGGTCCTGGCGGTTCTCTTCTGCCTGAACACCGCGCTGCGGCCCGGCGTTTCGGGAGTCTATACACTGATCGGAATTACCGGCTGCATGTCGCTTATGTTCCCGACTATCTTCGCGTTCGGAACGCGGAACCTGGGGGAAGACCTCAAAATGGGCGGGTCCGGAATGGTGATGGCGATCGCCGGCGCCGCGCTCCTGACCCAGATTCAGGGGCTTCTTTCCGACAAGACCGGATCGATCGCGCTGACCTATCTGGTTCCGGCGGCAGGTTTTGCCGTGGTGGGGGCCTATGCCATTTTTGTTACACGGAAGGTTGAGAAGGACGTTTAACCCGCCGGATGCGGAGGCGGCAGGAGGCCGCATTAACCAAGCGGACCGCTTCTCCCTGTTCGGGAAAAGCGGTCCGTTTTTTTTCGCGGCCTTAAAACCGGGCAGAGTGTCACTCCCGGCCGTCCGCCTGCGGGGCCGCTGCCGGAGCGCTGTCTTCCAGAGGCTGATCGGTCACGAGCGAATCGTTCTGTGTTTCAGAAAGAATCGTGCCGGGACGAACCACGCGGATCTGCTCCCGTTCGGCCCCCTGTTCGGGAACCGCCTGATTGACCGCCGGGGGAGCGATCCGGACAGTCTGCGATTCGGGCCGCTTTTCCGGAGTCAGCTCGACCGAACCGCGTTCACCCTTTCTGATATACGAAACAGCAAGAGGATTTCCGTTCGCCCCGTCGACAATCTGCCCGATCTGCCCGACGCTGGAAACCGGCTGTTCGCCGACCGCAAGAAGGATGTCGTACTTTTCCAGGCCCGCTTTTTCGGCGGGAGAACCGGGAACGATTTCCCGAACCAGGAGCCCTTCCCCCTCATTGAGCCCAAGCTGGTACGCCGTCTCGTCGGAAACAGGAGTAACCGAGGCGCCGATCCAATATTCACTCAGCTCCACGGGGGCGGCACCGCCGAACCGGCGAAGAATTTCGGCGCGCTTGGCGTTGGCGTAATCGCGCGCATGCGCCGCCCTTTCCTGAGCCTGCAGCATTCTTTCCTGGAGGTTTTTCTGCAGGTCTTCGTCAAGCATATTGCCGAACATCGCGTTCATCTTTTCTTCCATCCCCTGAAGGTTCTCCTCCATTCCCTGGAGCATTTCGTCCATGCTGCCGGGAAATCCGGAAAAATCACCGCTCTGTTCCGAACGGGAAATGATTCCGGGAATTGTCTCGCCGTCCATCTCGGCGCTCAGCTGGGCGCCGTCCCCTTCGATCACCTCCTCTTTCTCTTCAATCAGCGTGCCGTTCTGCCACACCTTTCTTTTCTGAACCTGTTTGCCGTCGGGACCGATCCGGTTCTCGGTGACAATGGAATAGGACTGCACGTTTGCTCCGGCATCGCCGGGAACCGCCGGCTGGGCGTCCGGCGCCGTTTCTTCGGGGGAAGCCTCTTCCGAAGGGGCCGCATCGGACACGGAGTCCGGCGTTTCATCGGCCACAACCACAAGCGGGGTCGCCTCTTTGAGCTGAACCGTTTCACCCGAGATCCAGGTCCCGCCGGCCGCGAGGAGCCCCAGCGCACTAAAACCAAGGATTGTCTGTTTTAACATCGTTTTACCTCTTAAAACCTAACCGGCATATACCGGAAAATTTGAATGATGTCTCAGTATGCGTCCCCGAACGCTGCCCGTCAGAGGAAATGGATGATCTTCTGCGGTGCGCGCTGAACGTCTATTGTGTCTACGGGAACAATAACGGTTTTCCCGTCTTGAAGACGGAATTCAAGATCTTCATGGCGCGTTTCGACCTGACAGCCCGCCTGACGGTAATTTTCGGCCAGCGCCTTGGCCGCGGAATTGTCGGAAACATACGATTCGGCTTCAACACAAGGAACCGATATCTCGTCGAGACCGCCGGGACGGCGGATCGTAATATGGCGGAGCTTTTCGCTGTTTTGAGACGCTGATGCGAACGTCTTGGCGGGCGGTGCGGAAATACCGCGTCCGTTGAGCGCCGGAATCGAACCAACGGAACGGGACAGGGCGTTGTCGAATTCGGCCGGCGGCGGGGACATCGGAGCGGTGACTTCTTTTCCGGCGGCCAGTATCGGGACAGAACTTTCCCGAGACAGATCCGCGGAATCGTCCGGCACCGGACTCTCGGCAAAAAACGCTTCGCCCTTTGCGCGGGGGAGATCGCGGCCGGAATCATAGCGAAGGCCGGCATACCATCCGGCCAACCCGACAAGGATGACCGCACAGGCGCTTGAGGCCATCGTCAGAAACAGGCGGGACCGATCGCGCCGCCTCCCGTGCGGAACATCAGCGCCGGGACGGTGCGGCTTTAATACCGGGACACGATCGGCACCGGCCGCGGCCGACAGGAAAACCGGAGACACATCTTCGGTTTCGGAACCGGAACATCCCGGCCCGCCAAACAGAACTCCCCGTTCGAACGATTCGCCCAAACACTGGGCTTCGAGAAAAGCCAGGGCGCAGCGCCTCCAGCCGTCGGACGTTTGGTCGAGACGGGAAAGGAGCGTACGCCGCGAATCTTCATCGAGTTCGCCGTCGGCCAGCAGCTCCAGGCGAAAAAGATCCTCATCGGAAAGGGTTTCGCGCTTTTTTTCAGTCATAGCCGTATTTCCTTTTTCAGAGCCGCGCGGGCGCGGTGCAGTTTCGCCTGAACCGCCGAAACGGTCGCGCCGAGTTTTTCCGCGATCTCTTTATAGTTCCACTGATGGAAATACTTCAGAAGGAGAACCTCACGGGCTTCGGGCGGGAGGCGGTCCAGGGCTTCGCGGACACGAATCTGCCGTTCCCGGCTCAAAAGCCATTCCAGCGGTTCCGGTTCGGAAGAGGTCTCGGCGCCGGAATTATCTTCCCGAAGTGTGTCGATGCGCTTCTGATACCTTCCCTTGCCGCGGCAGTAGAGCCGCACCTGGTTAACCGCCAGAGAATAAAGCCAGGGGTAGATTTTTGAAGAATCCTGGATCGGAGCCTTCTGGCCCAAAACGGCCAGCGCCACATTCTGGAAGATTTCGTCCACTTCGTCGGCGCTCCGCGCCCCGCGGGCGGCGATCACCGTCCGAAGCCAGGCTTGGTTCGCCTGCAAGAAGTCTTCCCAGTCAATGGCGGATGCTGTCACGTTTCAGGTTCCCCGGTTCTCTTCGAAGTTCATCGGTACAGTTGCCGCCTCGGAACTTTTGTTGCGCGGCGAAGGTTCCGTCGGCGGATTTTCCGCAATATTAGGCCGAAGGGACGGAATTGGCAAGAGGAGAAACGGCAGGCCGGGCGGAGACAAATATGGACGATTGAACTTTCAGGGGTATAATTGAAACGGGGGGGGAGCCGGCAGAAGTGCTTCATTCGGCCCGCCTCCCCTTAAATCCGCAAACATTTCCACGAAGCGATCTTTCGAAGGATTGACCCGATGACGACCGAAATCCGTACCCGTTTTGCCCCGAGCCCGACCGGCTACCTCCATATCGGAGGGGTCCGCACGGCGCTCTTCTGCTACCTGTTCGCCAAGAAAAACGGCGGGAAATTCATTCTGCGGATTGACGACACTGACCAGACGCGGAATGTCGAAGAAGCGCTCCAGCCGATCCTGGACGGCCTGAAATGGCTCGGAATCGACTGGGATGAGGGACCGGGAGTCGGCGGGCCGTACGGGCCGTACTACCAGTCTCAGCGAAACGACAAGTATCAGGCAGCGGTCGACAAACTGCTGGAGGGGGGATTCGCCTATCGCGATTACGCGCGGCCCGAAGAACTTCAGCAGGAACGGGAAGCGGCGGTTGCCGCGAAACGGACGTTCGTCTACAGCCGCCGCTGGGCCGCCTATACCGAAGAAGAATGCCGCAAGTTCGAGGCGGAAGGGCGCAGCGGCGTCGTCCGTCTCAAAATGCCGCGCGAGGGAAAACTCGTGATCCACGACCTGATCCGCGGCGATGTCGAATTTGACTGGGCGACGGAACAGGACCACGTCATCCAGCGTGCCGACGGCTCATTCATCTACCATCTGGCGAACGTCGTCGACGACCATGATATTCGTATCTCGCATGTCATCCGCGCCGAGGAGCACCTGTCGAATACGCCGCGCCAGATCTTCATCGCGCAGTCGCTCGGTCTCCCCCTGCCGCAGTACGCGCACCTCCCGTTCGTTGCGGAACCGGGAAGCAAGACGAAACTGAGTAAACGGAAGCTCGACAAGTACCTGAAAAACAGCGATTTCGCCAAACTGGTCCGTCAGGGAACAGGGATTGCCGACCGTGTCGGCCTTGAGACGACCGCAGACGGATTCAATCCGGTGATCGTCGATTTCTACCGGCAGACCGGCTATCTGCCGGAAGCGATTCTGAACTATCTGGCGCTCCTGGGCTGGGCGCTCGACGACAAGTCGGAATATTTCATGCCGAACGAACTTATCAGTCTCTTCTCGTTCGACGGGGTGACCAAGTCGGCGGCGTCATTTGATCCGGCAAAACTCTTCGCGTTCCAGGAAAAGCATATGAACAATCTCCCGTCCGACGAGAAATACGCACGGACGGTCCGCTATCTGGTCGCCGCCGGCTGGCTGAAAGTCCTTGACGGACCTTACGCCGGAAAGACGGCGTTCAACGAGCTTCCCGACCTTTTCCCTGCGGGGACGCCCCTGGCTCTGACGCGCCATCCCGAAATGGCGCCGGAGTCGGTTGCCGCTCTCCTGAAAGGGGTAATCGCCGGCACAGGCGACAGGATCAAGGTCTCGGGGGACATTCTCGATTTCGTCGAGTTCTTTGAAGGGGACGGAGATTTCCCGCTCGACGAAAAGGCGTGGAACAAGCGCCTGGTCAGCGATCCGGCCGCCGTCGGCCTTCTGAAAGAGTTCCGCGAAAGGCTCGCCGCAGTTTCCGCCGCGGAATACACACACGAAAGCCTGGAAGCCCTCTTCATGGGGTTCATTGAGGAAAAACAGATCAAGCCCGCCCAGCTGATCCACGCTCTTCGTGTGGCAGCGACCGGCAAAGGGGTCGGAATCGGGATGTTCGAAGCGCTCGAACTCCTCGGCCGGGAACGGACACTGAAACGGATCGACAGGGTGCTGGCGCTTCTGAACGGGTAGAAAAACAATGACGGAACTGCTGAAAAAGTACATTCGGGAACACGAACAGGAAATTTTAAACACGTGGTTCGAAGCGCTTCGGATTCCGAGCGTCAGTGCCAAGGCGGAACACAAACCGGACATGCGCCGGATGGCCGAATGGCTCGCCGACATTCTCGACCGCGAACTCGGGTTTGCCGCCGATATCATCGAGACGGAGACAAATCCGCTTGTTTTCGGTCAGTCGCCCGAAGTCCCCGGCGCGCCGACGGTTCTGATCTACGGACATTACGACGTTCAGCCGGCCGACCCGGTCGGCCAGTGGCGCACGCCCCCGTTCGAACCGGCCGTCATCGACGGGAAAGTCTTCTGCCGCGGCGCCGACGACGACAAGGGCCAGTCGCTCACCCATGTCTTTGCGGTCAAATCTCTGCTTGAAACAGACGGAAAACTCCCGCTCAACATAAAGTTCATCTTCGAAGGGGAAGAGGAGGTCGGCAGCAGTGCCCTTTCCGCGTTCCTCGAATCGGAAGAGAACAGGCACACGCTGGCCGCCGATGTGATTCTGGTCAGCGACACCGACAAGCCCGCCGCCGACGATCCGGGAATCACCTACGGTCTGCGCGGCGTGGTCGGTTATGAACTGACGCTGACCGGTCCGAACCGTGATCTCCATTCGGGGCTCTACGGCGGTTCGGTGCGGAACCCGGTCATCGCGCTCTGCGCCATGCTGAGCGAAATCATCGGTCCGGACGGAAAGATTCGGATCCCCGGCTTTTACGACGATGTGGTTCCTCTTTCGGCACTGGAACGCGCCGAACTGGCGCGACGGCCTTTCGATGAGGCCGAGGCGCTCGCGGCGGTCGGACTCGACGCCTCGTTCGGAGAACCGGAGTTTACCGTCGTTGAACGGCGCGGCGCGCGTCCCTCGTTTGATATCAACGGAATCACCGGAGGATATCAGGGAGAGGGGGGAAAGACAATCATTCCCGCCAGGGCGTCGGCGAAATTCACGTTCCGCCTGGTGCCGAACCAGAAGCCCGAAACAGTGACCCGCGCGCTCGAGGAGTTCCTCCGCAGCCGGCTCCCCGCCGGAATCAAGATGGATCTGGTCTTCCAGCACGGCGCGGGCGGGATGGTTATTCCGCTCGAAAGCCCCTTCCTGCAGGCGGCGGCACGCGGTCTGGAGTCGGTTTACGGGAAAGCGCCCCTCTTTATCCGCGACGGCGGCTCGATTCCGATCGTCGCGCAGGCCAAAGAGCGTCTCGGCGCCGATCTGATCCTGGCCGGAGCGGGGCTCGAAGAGGACGGAATTCATTCGCCGAACGAGCATTTCGCGCTCCGCGACTTCTTCCTGGGGATCGAGTCGTCGGCGGCCATTCTGACCGAGCTGGCCAAGGCGAAGCGTTAATAAACAGAAGGCAGAACACACATCCAGGCACCGCATGCCGCAATATGAGGCAGTCCTATGAACAAAGCGATTTTGACATCACTCTTAACACTTCTGACGCTTGGCGGGGGAAACGCCCTTTTCGCCGCCAATGATCCCGAGAAGACCGAACCGGTCTGGGTCATCAGCTGGGCGGCGTTCTTCCTCTTCCTGGGGCTGACCGTCTTTTTCATGTCGATGCCGTCGAAACGGCGCGAGACGACCCTCAACGAAGAAGAGGTCAAAGAGTATGAAAACGAACTGGCACGCAAGCGCCATGCGCTCATCAAGGAAGAAGTCGACGAGTTCGAAGACTGACAGGGCGGCAGAGCGATGGGTGAAATACGATTTCCCGAACCGGTCCAGCTGATCATCGCCGCGTTCGCGGCAGACGAGGAGGCGCTCGCCTGGGGGAAAGGGCGTGCGGCCGAAACGTTCGGCCCGATCTGGCGTGAAAGTCCGACCTTCTGTTTCAACGAGTTCACCGACTACTACGCCGACGAGATGGGCCCGGTCCTGCTGAAACGCTTCTGGGCATTCGAACAGCTCATCGGAATGGACAGGCTGGCGGAGATCAAAGTCATGACGAACAGCTGGGAAGACGACCTGGCCCGCGGGACGGGCGGCGGAACTTCTCCCGTGCTGTCCGGCGGGCCGGCACGGGCCGTCCGCCGTCCCCTCAACCTTGATCCGGGATATATCGATCTGGGAAAACTGATTCTCGCCTCGACGAAAGACCATCTGCACCGAATCTATCTGCGGGACGGAATCTTTGCCGAGACAACCCTCTATTACTCACAGAAGGCGTGGCAGAAACTCCCCTGGACCTATCCCGATTACCAGAGCGCGGGATACCAGGCGTTCTTCACCGAATGCCGAGACCGTCTCCGCCGGCTCCGCCGGGAATCGGGCCGTTAAACGCCCGCCGCCGGTACAACAGATGAAAAAAGCCCGCTCGGCCGAGCGGGCTTTTTGTATGCACGAAGCGAAAAGTCAAAGATTCGCGTCGGGCCGCGGGATCGTCATCCGCGGACGGGGAACACTCATACGGGGGGGAGACGATGTGTTAACCTCGGCCGTCTGTGAGGGGATCAGCGAAGTTTCGGCGGCCGGCTGAACCGGCGCGGAGATCTCTTCGGACGGGCCGGTTTCACCCGGCGCGGTCTCTTCGGACAGCGGAGTTTCGCCCGCACTGTCAAACAGGAGCGAGCCCGCACCGTCCGACGAACCGCTCTCCTCTTCCGTCCGGCGCAGCAGAGCGGAACCCAGCGTCTCTGCGCGGCCTGCGGACGAAGCGGCGGCGGGAATCACCTCAAAGAGGGGCGAGGCGTCCTGCGCCGTATCGCTGTCACCCGAGAACTCAATGGTCACACGTCCTTCCCGTTCGGCTTCGGCGATCATTTCGAGCTGGGCGTCATTCAGAATGAACGAGAATTCCAGCCGGGGTTCGGTCTGTCCGAGATCGGTCGGCTTCTGAATTACACGAACCTGGTAGATATCCACATCGTCCAGGAGCTTTTTCACCACGCTCGTCCGCTGGAGAATTTTCCCTCCGTCGGGAGAATCTTCTTCCCGCTTTTCGGCGGTGACGTAGAAATCAACACGATCGACTCCCGGAACAACGTTCCGCCTGATGTCTTCGAGGAACGCTTCCCCCTTCCCGGCACTCCCGATCACCGAACCGATCAGAAAACTGGCACAGCTGCTGTTCAGCGGGGTATAGTAGCCGGTGTCGGACGACTCGGATTCGTTAAGATCGTAGATGCTGATCAGCTGTCCCTTTCCGACCCCTTTTACCAGGATCCGGTGTTTGGCGTCGCTGAAATAGTTCACAGCTTCGGTCGGCACCTGGCTTTCGGGGAGACGGTCAAAACGGATATTCTGCGGAGTGATCTCATCACCGGGAAGGAGATCCCGTTTGGCAACCATCGTCGGAATGGTCTTTTCCTGCACCTGCGCGGCGGTCTCTTCCGCGTCCGGAATCTGATTAAGGATCGCCTTGGTCACCAGGGCGCAGAAGGTACCCGCAATCAGCGCAACAAAAAGTAGTATCTTACCGCGTATGTTCATAGTCAAATCGGCGGCGCCTCGGCATTCTTTTACCGCCGGGCCCCTTAACGTGACAAAGGGCCGAAAGAAGCCGGAGCCCGCGAAACGGATAAAAGGGGCGGAATCAGGAAGAATGACAGACGATTGTCACACTTCCGGCCCCCTGAGACCCCAGAATATATTACCACATAATAATGCAAGAGTCCACTGTCTAAATCGGCAAAACAGCATTTCGCCGTTGAAAAAAAAGAAAAAAAGCCCCCGCCGCCAAACCTGGCGGGAATCGGAAAACACCCCAGTCGGAAAAGTCCGCCGGAATTGCCCAAACTGCCGCCAAAAAAGGCGCAGACAGGAAAAGATGGGAAGGAGAGAGCGCTTTTCAAAAAGTTTCGGGAAAACTCCTTGAATCTCGGCGCCGAAGGGGCTACAATAAACCAGACCGCGACGTTCGGTACCCTTCTCCCGAAAAGGGGGACATCTTTCGAATCATCATCGCACAGCCAGCGAGGGGATCGTGAAAAAGAACCTGCTATACACGCAAACAGGCCGCGGCCCGAAGCGGAGCCTGATCGTGTTTTTCTGCGCCGTCGTCTTCATTCTCTGCGCCGCCGGCGGCGCAAGGGCGCAATACCGTGAAGACCCGATCAACAGAGACCTGGCAAACCGCAAGTCCGACTTGGGTTCGGGGGACGAAGCGGCCATTGCCGAATATGCCAAGGGGTTCTATCTCGCCCGCTGGACCCAGCGCGAAAACCTTTCCAAACTTCATGTTCTGCGGCGTGAGACGGCATCCGATGTCGCTGCGCTCCGATCCGAAAACAAAAAGACCTGTCAGCGGGTCCTGGTCGGTCTTTTCGCCGAAATGGCGCAGGCCGAAGACCTGATGCCGGCGGTGCGCTACAACGCCGCGCTGGCCATGGGAATGTTCAACGAGCGGGAAGCGGGTACCGGCGGCGGGGGAGACACGGGGGTTCCCTATGCACCGGCGATCCGCACCATGACCGATATCTTCAATGCGGGAGAGGGCGACGCCAAGGGGAACAGGGTTCCCGACTACGTCGTCCTGGCGATCCTGATCAGCCTCGACCGCTACGCCGCGCTCGGCATTGCCGACCCGGCTGATAAAAAAGCCGTTACCGACGTCTTTCTCCAGACGCTCGACCCGGCGTTCGGAAAGAAACGCAATTATCCCGCCGAGACGACCGCCTGGTTCCAGAAGAAGGCGGTCGACGGTCTTGCGGCGTTTGAGTCCCCGTCGCAGGGAGAAAACGACACGGTCATTCTCGATACGTTTATCCGCCTTCTGCGCGACAAGTCAGTCGACAGCACGGTGCAGTGCGCTGCGCTGCGGGGAATCGGAACGATGAAGTTCACCGGAAAGGACGATTTCGACTTCGAACCGCTCGTCAGCGCCGTTGCGCGTGCGGCGCTCTCCCTGAACCAGAAAGAGATCGCCTTCATCGACGAGGAGAATATCCGGTCGCAGGTTGAGAGCACCCAGGGAGGCGGGCGGACAGGCGGCGCCCTCCCGACGATGGCTGGGGGGAGTTCGGTGAATACCGAAACGGTCGTCTCGCGTGTCAAATTCGACGCCGAATCACTCCGCACGGCAATCGACGGGGGAAACGGAAAAGGGGGTATCCTTCCGCTTCTGACCAAAGAGAGCCAGGCGCCGCTGAAAGAGGCGCTCGAATCGCTCCTGGGCCGGATCGACCGGACAAACAACTATCTCGATTTCGGGGAACAGGGAATCGCCGACGATTTCGACCCAAAAAAGGTCAAGCGGCCGAAATCCGCCAAGGGAGCGGAGCTCGTCTTTTACGTCAACTCGACAATGGTGCGCTATTTCCTGGCTGACGAAACCGATTTCTATCAGGATCTGGCCGAGAGTCTGACCGCCGCCGAAGCGGAAAAGCAGCGTTAAAATCGGCGATATACACAGGCGCGGCAAAGAGGGAAGGTTTTAACGGCGTTCCCCCTGCGCTTTTGGCTCTCATCCCGTTGAAACCGTATAGACAGTTTCGCCGAAAAAGGGTATCTTTAAATCGGTGTTTTGTGGGGAGGAACCATAAAACACCGGTTTTTTTCGCCGTGCGAATCCACTCTTTCCCAGAGCGAGACGATGGTAAAAGATTTTTATAAGACATACGGTTTTCGAATCATCTTCGTCGTTGTATTTCTGCTGAGTTTCATCCTGATGGGCTCGCGCCGTACGCTGGAAAGCAACTCGAACGCGGTCGAAGACTGGCTCCCCTCCAACTTTCAGGAAACGAAAGACTACAAGTGGTTTCTGGAAAAGTTCCCTTTTGAAAGCTACATTGTCGTCAGTTGGGAGGGATGTCAGTTCGATGAGACCGGAGAGAGCAAAATCCACGAAGACCAGATTGAGCTCTTCGCGCAGAAGCTCGTTCCAAGCCAGACAATTGACAATTTCGCGCTGACCGCGCCGGAAGCGGAGCTTCTGGCCGACCTTGATATTGAAAAGATCGACGACCGGCTCGATCCCGCGCTCGCCTCTCCCGCGGCACACGAACCGGCCGAAGAGGCGGACTCCGGACAGAATGCTCCCGGTCCGGCATCCCCCAAACTGGCCGCCGCCGCCAACCTCCAGAATTCCGAAAACTATTTCCGTTCGGTCATGACCGGCCCCCGTCTGGCACGCCTTTTGGAAGATTCCTACTCAAAGGCCTCACGCCGGCTTCGCGGGAACCCCGAAGAGCTCCACCGCCTGGTGATGGAGCGGCTGACCGGCGTGCTGGTCGGTCCGGACCACAAGAGTACCGCCATGCTCATCACCCTGAACACCGGGTTCAAGGGGGGCGGCAAAAAGATGCAGGAACTGATCAACCGGGTCAAGTCGATTTCGGTCGAGTGCGGCCTTCCCGACACGACGGACGTCAGAACCGGAAGCGTCGCCTACCGCGCATGGTCGGCTGTCGCCGATACGGTTCACGAAATCATCTACGGCCGGACGCCGCGGGTCGACGGCCTGATCATGGGCGGACCGCCGGTCGACAATGCCGCGCTCGACCAGGAAGGAACGCGGACCCTCTACCGCCTGGCGGGGATCTGCGCGGTCATCAGCCTTGTCCTGGCGCTCATCTGTCTGCGCGACTTCATGCTGACGATGTACACGTTTTGGGTCGCGATCCTGTCGGCGGGGCTCGCCATGGCGATGGTTTCTTTCACCGGGAGCAAGTGCGACTCGATTCTTCTGAGCATGCCGGCGCTGGTCTACGTCCTGGCCATGTCCGGATCGATTCATTTGATCAACTATTACCATGACGCGATTCGTGACAAAGGGCTCGACGGCGCGGTTGAACGCGCCGTCGGCCATGCGTTCCCTCCGTCTTTCTTCGCACAGCTGACAACCGCGATCGGGCTGGGCTCCCTCTTTACCAGCCAGCTGATTCCGATCGTAAAGTTCGGGTTCTACTCGGCGGTCGGCGTTCTGATGACGCTTCTGCTCCTCTTCCTCTATCTGCCGGCCCTTCTGACCGCGTTTCCGCGGAAGAAGTTCGCCAAGAAATACGCGAACGAGGGGCTCGAAAACCATTCCGGCGTCCTGGCCAATTTCTGGCTGAAATACGGCCGCTTTGTGGTTCACTTCCACGTTCCGCTCGCCATACTCTGTTTCGGCGCAATGCTCTTTTTCGGCGCCTATCTGCCGAAACTCAAACCTTCGGTGAAGATGATGAACTTCTTCTCCCCCGACGCCGACATTATCGCGCACTACACATGGCTCGAAGACAAGCTCGGACCGCTGGTTCCGATGGAAGTGGTTCTCTGCTTCGACAACGCCAGACTCGGTCCCGAGCGGTACGGCACCGCCGCACGCCTGGATCTGGTCAACCGGATCTGCAGCGAGCTGAAAGAGAACATCCGCGACAAGGATGACGGCACGCCGCTGATCGGCGGCGCCCTTTCGGTGGCGACGTTCACCCCCGATCTCGATTCGCTCTGCGAGCCCGGCACTACCGCATGGCGGATCGTCGGTTCGGCACTCGGCAAAAATATCGACGAAAACCGGGGGGCACTCAAAGACTATCTCACCATTGAGGGGAATCCGCCGATTTCGGAAATCATCGAAGTCGCCGACGAGGAGATCGCTCCCGCCAAAGAGACGTATTCACAGAAGCGCGTTCTCCTGATGGGGGAACTTTCCTCGGAAGAGCAGCAGACCTATCTGGGCGCGGATATCGCCGCCGACGGTTACGATCCTGCGGTAGCGCCGGCCTATGAAGATGCCGCCGCGATTGCCGACACTTCGCACCGCGCCAATGTCGAGGATTATCGCAAAGCCGAAAAGGAGCTCCTTTCGGCGCTCCGCCTCCGCGCGCTCCTTGAAAAGAAGCGCCCCGAACTCGAAGAGGCGGGGATCACCGATCTTTCGGGAATTTTCGGCAAGATTACCGAGGGGAAACCGTACCGTTCGATCATCACCGGCGCCGAATCGGGTGAAATCTACCGTGCGTGCCGTCTCTGGCAGCAGAAACGGGGGATCGAGCTGTGGCGGATCAGTATCCGCGTCTGGTCCCTGAAAAAAGACGTCGACTACTCGGACCTGATCAACCAGGTCAAGAAAGTCGTTCAGCCTCTTCTGGGAGAAGAGTCTCGGGCGCTGATGGTCGATCTGTTTCACATCGACACCGACAAGTACGACTACCTGGCCAACGCCGGGCTGAGCGATATCGCCCCGCCGCAGAACGTCCTGGCGGGTCTGATGGAGAAAGAGGCCGACTACTCCTATCTGAAGACGGACGACCCGCTTCTTCAGAAGGTGCGCGGCGACTTTAAAGCCTGCTGTGAAGACGAGACCATCGAGGGGGATGCCGGTGCGCACAGCGACGACGTCATCTTCCCCTCAGGGATTTCGGCAAAATACACAGGGATGGTTCCGCTCGTCTATAAGACGCAGCACGCGCTGATCAACGGCCTGGTCAAGAGCATCATCATGGCGTTTCTGATCATCGCGGTTGTCTTCGTCTTCTATCTGCGGAGCCCCTCATGCGCCTTTGTGGCAATGATCCCGAACGTCTTTCCGGTTATTATCGTCTTCGGATTTATGGCGTGGGCGGGAATCGTCGTTGACGTCGGCACCATGATGACCGCCAGCGTCGCGCTGGGGGTCGCGGTCGACGACACGATGCATTACCTCACCTGGTTCTCGGACGGCGTCGACCGCGGCCTGACCCGAAAGCAGTCGGCGGTCGAGGCGTACAAACGGTGCGCGCCGGCGATGACCGAGTCGACGCTGATCGCCGGACTCGGACTTTCGGCGTTTATGTTCAGCACCTTCGTGCCGACCCAGCGGTTCGGCCTGCTGATGCTGACGATCCTCCTTGTGGCGGAGATTGGCGACTTGGTCTTCCTCGCATCCCTTTTGACCAGTCCGTTGGGGCAGTGCTTCGTCAAGCGCTCCGAGCGGCAGAAAAAGCGCGCCGCGGCCAAGGCGAAGGCCGACTGAAAAGCAACAAGAGCCGGCTTTCGCCGGCTCTTGTTGTTAAATGCCCGCTGCTCCGCTTAGCCGAAGACGCGTTTACGGATCTTCCCGTTGTGTGTCTTCGGGAGCTCGTCGACGAACTCGATATGGCGGATATGCTTGAAAACAGCCAGACGCGCGTTGGCGAATTGGCGGATCTCTTTTTTCAGGTCGTCCGAAGGAACAGCTTTCGGCAGAAGGACGATCACCGCCTTGATCGCCTGGCCGCGGAGCGCGTCGGGAACCCCGATCACGGAACATTCCAGAACCAGGGGATGCTCGATCACGATATTCTCGATCTCGACCGGTCCGACCCGGAAACCGCCCGACTTGATCACATCGTCTTTTCGGCCGTTGTACCAGAAGTACCCGTCGGAGTCGACCCATGCCAGGTCACCGGTATGATAGATCCCGTCGCTGAATGATTTGCTGGTGACCGTCTGCTCGTTGAGATAACCCATCATCAGACCGGCCTGGTTTTCGCGCAGACGAATCACGATTTCGCCCGGTTCCCCGGGAGAGACGGGGGTGCCGTCTTCTTTAACCACCTCAATATCGTAGAGGGGGGTCGGTTTTCCCATCGATCCGCGGCGGGTTTCATAGCCGGCGATATTGGCGATCTGGAGCGTCGTTTCGGTCTGTCCGAACCCTTCGGCGATGGCAAGCCCCGTCTGCTCCTCAAATTTGGCCGAGATTTCGGGCGAGAGGAATTCCCCCGCCGAAACGGCGTGATGGAGCCAGGGCAGATTGATGTTTCCCCGTTTGACCATATAACGGTAGACCGTCGGGGGGGCGCAGAAGGTGTTGACCTTGTACCGGTTCAGGATGGTGACCAGCTGGCGCGAATCAAACGACTCGAAGTCATAGACGATCACCACCGCGCCCAAAAGCCACTGACCGTAGATCTTTCCCCACGACGCTTTCCCCCATCCGGTATCGGCTACGGTCATGTGCAGACCGTTTTCTTCAACGCGCTGCCAGTATTTGGCGGTCAGTATGTGCGCCAGGGAATAGGTGTGGTCGTGCGCGACCGCTTTCGGATAATCGGTCGTTCCCGAGGTAAAATAGACGATCATGATATCCGAGACGCTGGTCGGCATCCGCTCGAGCGTCTCGGGCATGTAGGCAATATCCTCTTCGAGGTTCCGGAGCCCGTGCGCGTTCGGGCCGTAAGTCCAGATCTCTTTCAGGCCGGGAAGTTCCTCCTTCACTTCCTGGAGGATTCCGGCGATCGCATCGTCGGCCAGGGCGATAACGTAACTGATCCCGATCCGATGGACCCGGTAGATGACATCTTCCAGCCGGAGCATGTGCGAGACCGGAACCGCAATAGCGCCGATCTTGTGAAGAGCGATGATCACGAACCAGTAGGCGTAAGAGCGCTTCATCATCAGCATGACGCGGTCGCCCCGCTTCACCCCCCGCGCGCGCAGGGCGTGAACCGTCTGATTGCTGAGCCGTCGAATCTGGTCAAACGTGAACCGCCGTTCGTTCTTTTCGGCATCGATCCAGAGAAGGGCGAGCTTTTCGGGAGTGACCTCGGCGATCCGGTCGACAACGTCGTAACCGAAGTTGTAATTTTCGGGATACTCGAGGTCGAATCGGATCAGGCGCCCCTGGTCGTCGAATTTTTCACGGCAAAACTGTTGATAGAACATAGGTGCTCCTGCAAACCGGCTTGGAGAAAACCGGAACTATTTCCACTGGTTCTGATTATACCTGTTACAACCCGGAATGACCAGGCTCCGGAGACGGGCGGGGATGAAGAATTTCGGAAAGGAGCTCGGCAAACCTGACGAACCGCGGACCGGGAATTGTCGCGTAATCGACCAGGATCGGGTAGACCCGGCCGTCACGAACCGCCGGAACGGAATCGGCGAACGAATCCCAATCGTGCCGATAGAGTTCCTCGAGTTCCGCGGCGTCTTCGTCCGGAACGGCGCCCAGAGACGAGAGATCGAGAATGACATCGGGCTTCAGCCCGATGATCCCTTCGCGCGAAAGGGTCGGAACCGCCGAGGCGGCGCCGGCCAGAACGTTCGACGCGCCCGCCAGGCGGAGCAGATCGTTGAAATAACGGTTCCTGCCGGCAGCGTAGACCTCGCGCACGCCGCGTTCCCCCAAATCGCGGTCGAGAACCATCAGCACGGAAACCGGTTTTCCTTCGGCGATTACGCGGAGTTTTTCAAGGCGCTCTTCGCATTCACCGCGGAGAGACGTCCCCGCGTCGGGAACGCCGCAGCGGACCGCAATCTCAAAGAACGAGTTGAGAATTCCCGCCACCGAGGTATGGTCGACCGAGAGGGTTTCGATTCCCGCGCGGTCGAGTTTTTCCTTCAGTTCGTGATGTTCGCGCAGAAGAACCGCCAGGTCCGGCCGGAGTTCGACGATCCGTTCGATATTCGGGTTATAGAGACCGCCGAGTTTCGGAAGAGCATTCGCTTCGGGCGGAAATTTGCAGTAATCGGAAACCCCGACGACCCGATCGCCCAATCCCAGAGCGAAGAGAGTTTCGGTCACGCTCGGCACGACCGAAACGATTCGTGCCGGCGGCGTCTTTTCGGCGGGCTCGAAGGACGGCCCGCCCCGGCGGCATCCCGCCGACAGGAAGAGGAGGAAGATAACCCCCGCGATAAGGAGCTGAAACCTGTCCCGCCCGGAAAGGCTTTTCATTTTTCAAAATCCCGCCACGAAAGGCTAGGCTGGATCCCCTGGTTGTTCTGATACTTCCCGCTGCGGTACGGGACGAAATCCCCTTCGACCGTATGGTAGTAGATCTGGCAGATCTCAATTTCCGGATAGACCCGAATCGGCGAAACGGCGTGGATTTCGAGGGTCCAGTACCCCGCGAACCCGATATCGCCGAATCCGGCGGTCACATGGACACAGAGCCCAAGCCGCCCGATCGACGAACGGCCTTCAAGCATCGGGACATACTTTTGGGTACGGGTGTATTCGACCGTCCGCCCCAGATAAAGGCGGCCCGGCTGCAGAACAAGCCCTTCGGGAGGGATGATGAGCGTCTCGTAGGGATTCGGCTTTTTGACATCGAGAACATCGCCGGTATAGACGAGGAGCTCGTTATGGAGCCGAAGATTATAACTGTTCGGATTCAGACGCGACTCGTCGTACGGGTTAATCTCGATCGTCCCGTTTTCAATCTCTTCGCGGATCTTTAAACCTGAAAGTATCATCGTCGCTCCTTTCATTCAGACATATTACGATATTATATAGGAATACCTTGCTCTGAATAGGAGGAAAAAGAAAAGCTGAGGAAAATTCTCCCATTTTACGGTGAAAAAGACCGCACGGGGCGGGAGTCCGCTGCGTGATCGGCTCCCGGCCCGCGCGGCCGCATTGACACCGTACCGGCCCGAACCGGCGAAGAGCGCCTCCGCTATTCCTTCCCGAAAAGGACCATCAGCGCATCGGCGTAGAGGGAAAGGCCGTAGGCGTTCGGGTGGTTGATGTTGTTGACCATCAGGGTGTTGTAGGGGATCCCCTGCCGCCAAAGACGGCCGTAAAGGGTCGAGGCCTCGGCAACCGGAATTCTGTTCTCCTTCCCGAACTGCCGGATATACGCCGTATAGGGGCGGGGGTCGTTGTCGATGTTTTTCTGGGAGGTAAGCCCCATCCAGGCCGGGTGGATGTAGTGCGGGCTGTTAATGATCCATTCGGCGCCGATCGCGTCGAAATCGGCTTTCAGCTGCGGGTAGATCGCTTGCAGCTGGCTGAGGGGAAGACCGGCGTCGTTGACGAACTCCGAGATGATCAGATCCGGCTTGACGTCCAAAACCTTTTTCCGGTAGTTGTAGGCGGAACCGGCCGGTTCGGCCAGATAGTCGGCGGTGGTATGGCCTCCCCACGCCTGGGTAACCATCTGAATGTTCGCCTTCGGGAACCGTTTGCGGAGCTGGGTAAGGAAAACGTTTTGCCAGCGGTATCTCCCGTCGATGTAGCCGCCGTCGGAGACACTGTCGCCCCAGATCAGAATTTTGACCGGTTCGCCGTTTTGCAGCTTTTCCCACGTTTTCGGGAGGAGTATCTTCGCAAGCGCCCGGTCCGGAATGTTCAGCGTGCCGTCGTCGAGGATCGGGTAGAGGCTGTCATCGGTGAGGCGGTTTTTCGTTTCGTGGGAGACAAAGATGTTCGCGACGCGGGTCTGGCCGGAACGGAGGTTCGGCTGCGCCGGATTGACGGCATGCGGCGTGCCGCGCACCAGGGCAAGATCCCCGTTTTCGCAGACGATGGAATCGATTCGCATCGGGACATATTGATACGAAACATAGACAGCGGTATTGGCGCCGATTCGTCCCCCTTCGCGCCGGCCGATGACGCCGTTGGCTTCGTCGACAATATAGTCGACTCCGGCCGTCAGGGGGGCGCCGCCCGGCGTGAGTGAAACGGTAACGCTGCCGGAAACGAGCTCGTTTTGGACAGTACATTCGTAGGCACGGACCCCTGCAAGAGGAGTGCCGCGGGTCCAGAGCGCGGCGGCAGAGTTGAAAACAACGATCGAACTGTACCTTTCGTTGGTTACCGTCACGGTTTCGGGAGGATCGATTTCGAACGTTTTTGCAATGCCGTTGTAACGGACTTCGATTTGCCAGTTGCCGGTAATGGCGATTTCCGCGGGATTTTCAATCGGCGAGGGGGCGGGCGCGGCATCCCAGTCGAGCATTTCAACCGTAAACGAGACGGATCCCCGCCACGGGTAAAGCGCGGTCGGGCGGGAAACGGTGACGGTATACTCATAGTCTCCCGGATCGGAAGGCGTGTCGATTATGCAGTAGTCCGCATCGTCGGCAACGGTAAACGTGTAGCTGTCGGGATAGCGGCTGCCGCTGACCGTAACGACGTCGCCCGATTTGAGCGGACGCTCGGCGCCGCCGGTGTTTGAGATCAAAACCGATTCGCCGTTATAGGTGAGTCCGAGCGAAGTGATCACGACCTGGTCTTTTGACTGAAACCAAACGCCCGAAAGGTAGGAAAGGTCGCCAGGCCCGGCGAACCCGTCCCCGTCAACGTCGCACGCGGGATTCCAGTTGGCGCCGCCGGCGGTCGAGAACCAGGCGCTGCTCAGGAGGGAATAGTCCCCCGGCCCGATAAACCCGTCCCCGTCAATGTCGGGCGGACAGACGCAGAGAGCGGAAACGGCACTCCAGTTCGAATCTGTATAGCCGCCTTCCCCGATGGCGCGGACACGGTACTGCATGTTGTCGCCGCAGACAAGACCGCCGATCTCGGCGGTTGTCCCGGTCGTATCGAGCGTCTGCCACGCCGCGCCGTCGGCGCTGTAAGAGAGCCGGTAGGCGGACGCGTTTTCGACCGCAGTCCACGTCGCGACATGCTTGGCGCCGCCGCCGCCCGCAACGCCGGTGATCTTTGGGGCGGCGAGCCGGGTCAGGCCGGTCGGAAGAGGATCGCCTGCCGGTTCGGCGGCGGCGTAAAGCGCAGGCGCGGCGGCGGCAAGGCCGCCCGCCGTTACGGCCAAAAGCTCGCGCGACTCGAGCTGTTCGAACTGTGCGGAACGGGGACGGACGGGCCGGGGACGGTTTTTCCCGGTCCGGAATAGTTCGGCGATGAAGCTCATGCGTTTCCCTTTCTTCGAAAATGGTCTGCCCGATTATTATAGCACAGAACCCGGCAGAATAGAAACGGCGCGGTTGACGCGGATCGGATCCCTCAAACATCTGCATTTTGAAAAAACGACTGCAGGAACCGTGAAAAGCGGGGTAATTTGGAGTGTTTTAAGTGATTGCCCTCCGAACCGCCGAGAGCGGTTTGAGCCTTTAAAATAAGGCATATCCCATAAAAAAAGCCGCTTCCGGTTCGTGACCGGAAACGGCGGGAACACGCCCGGGGGGAATCGAACCCTCAACCTGCGGATTAGAAGTCCGCTGCTCTATCCAATTGAGCTACGAGCGCAAGGGCGGCCGCATACCCGGTGGCATGCGGCCGCTTCCTATTCTATATGGAGTTCCCCCAAATGGGAAGACGGGGGATCCGGCCCGGGCGTCACTGATTCCCGGCGACGATCTTCTCCTCTTCGGCACGCGCCGCTTCAGCGTCCGACCTCTCCTTCACCGCCGGATCGACCACCGCGTCGCTGACCGACGGAATCGCATCGGCGGCGCTCCAGATCTTTCCCGCGTAGATCATGTTCCCCAGGAGCGGGTCGCAGATCGAGTAGAGAAGATTGTCAAAACTGTGCTGCGCGCCGTAGCCGGACGAATTGATCGACCAGAGGCGGTTCTTATAGGACGGAGCCGCCGTGCCGGGGTCGATCGGGGCAACGCCGATCGCCTGCGGTCCGGCCGGACCGTAAAGGAGCGGATAGAAGTTCAGCGCGCTGTCGGCCGGATTGAAGACGTTGACCATGCTCGAAATCAGGTTGCTGCCGTGTGCATAAAGCCCCTTGGTGCTGAAATCGCCGTAGTTGCACGCGCCGGCCAGAAGAATGGCGTGATAGCGGTCTCCGGCGACATAACGCTGTTCTTCCGGAAGGGCGTGTCCGTAGAGGGTCCCCCCCGCCATCAGCTCCAGTGCGCAGCCGATCGTCCGCGCGCCGAAACTGAATCCGAGCATCGTGACATCGCAGCCGGTGCCGTTAACCGCGCTCAGGAACGAGGCGAGATAAAACCCGTTCAGGTCGGCCATATACGCCTTGACCTGGCTGTCGGAACGGATCCGCTGATCCTGGCGTTCCGACGCCCATTTCCAGATGACCAGACGGTACGGAGTTTCGATCTGCTGACGGGCGCGCATCTGGTCAATCCGGCGTTTAAGAGACTGCGCGTGACGGAGCGCGCCGTTCCAGTCGGTCATGTTCCCGTGGATCAGAATGATCGTCGGAATGTCGGCCGAAAGGGTCTGTTTGTACTCGTCGACGCTCGAGGCGATGAACTGTCCCGCTTCGGCGCGCCAGCAGAGGAGCTGGCTCGGCTGGACCGTGTAGCCGGAAAGGCTTTCGGTACTGACCGCCCAGACCTGGGTGCCGCGCGCTGCGGGAGCCTTGGCGGCGGGAGCCGGAGCCGCGGCGGCTGTCTCGGTCGTGACATTCTCAGCGGTTTCGGCGGCCGGAACGGGCTCCGCACCGACGAACGCCGCCCGTGTATTGCCGGTGCAGACCGGGCGGGGATTGCAGGCGCAGCGCTGCGAAGCGGCCGGAACGGGATCGGTACGGACCACCTCGGGTTCGGCGGCGGTTTCCGCCGGAGCGGCGGCGTCGGCACCGGCGGTATTTTCAGCGACCGTGCTGTTTTCGGCGGCGGCATCGGCACCGTTTTCCGCAGAGACGGCAGGTTCGGCGGGACCGGCGGAAGCCGTTTCGGTGCTGACCGTCCCGGCGGGTTCGGCGGCGGCCGTTTCGCCTGCGGATGTTTCGGCGGAGGCAACGTCGGCCGCGGCCGATTCGGCGGCGGGCTGCGCGGCGGCTTCGGCCGAAGCGGTCTGGGCGGTTTCCGCCGGAACGGCCTCTTCGGCCTGCGCATCAAAGTTCTCGGCAACCATCCTGCTCGGTTCGTGGGGCTCGTAGATCCCGCTCTCCGAAGATGCGGTTTCGGTGCTGTCGATCAGTTCCCACCCCAGATCGACCGACTCGGCGGCGGGAATATCGGCTTTCACGGCCTTCCCGGTCAGATCGGTCGCAATCCAGTTCAGATCGGAGGTCGTATTCTCCTCCGCGGCCTCGTCTTCGGGATCCGAAACAACAATATTGTCGAAGAAATCGACCTTTTCGCCTTCCGGAACCGACGGGGCGGTTTCGGCAATTCCGGCTGCGGATTCTTCGTCGGTCTCTGCCGTTTCGATTGTTTCAACCGTTTCCGAAACCTTTTCGGCTATGCGGTCGGCCCCTTCCCGGACCGGGTCGGCGGTTTCGTCAGCCGGCAAATCGGCGAAAAAGTCGGCATGTTCCGGTTCGGCCGGCTCGGAGCCGACTTGGAACCCGCTCAGGAGTTCCGAACCGGGCTCTTCGGCGGAGGCCGCGGCGGTAATCTCTCCGGATTCTGCGGTGACCCCGGCTGTTTTGGTTCCGACCGAAATCCCGCCGGCAAGGCCGGCGTCGACAGCGCTGTCGGAATCCGTCTCAATCGCGGCGAACTCAAACTCTGTCTGTTCGCCCGCCGGCTTTTCGACGGAGACGGTTTCGGCGGCCGGTTCGTTCAGTCCGGAGACGGCGTCGGCCGGCTGGCTCTCGGCGGCCTCAAAGAAGAAGCCGTCGGCCGGGGAGATTTCGTCATCGGTCAACGCGAACACGTCGTCCCGCGAGGGGATCTCGAGGTCGGCGGTCTGGACTCCCGGCGCGTCGCTTTCGGCGGAGGCCGGCGAGGGGATCGGCTCGGGAACGGTCGCCGCGGATTCCCGGAAAGCCCAGGAATCCGAACCCGTTTTGGCTTCGGAAGAACTGAACCGCTTCGACTGAAGCGTGATCGCCATGTTAATAAGGCTTATCGTAATGACAGAGGTCAGAAAAAGCGCGAGAAGCGGGTGTCTCTTGAAAAACATGGAAATCTTGTTCATAGCTTACCCTTCATGGTAAAGAATAACGTCGGTCCCGACGGACCGGTACAGAGTCCTTCTCGATTAAAAACGGTTATTTGGTTTTCAGATTTTAACGATTCCTACGGTTTCTTGAGACAAAACCGAAAAAATGGATTCCGCAATGTTAAAGATTGACGGTTAGTCCTGATATAACGGTTCCCGGACCGGTTCTGGCGGTAGTATCGATTATCACGCCGGGAATCGAAAAAACCCCCCGAAATCCCTTTCAAAAACTGCATCGCTCTGTTGGTTTTTTCGATAATCGGTGTAAAGTAGATTACCGGGGAGTGCCGGGTTTTTTCCGGCTCACATCCGTGTTTTTCCGGTCAATTAATAGGATGGCGGGACACCCCCGAAAGGTTTTGGGCTCCTGGTGGAAGGGAGCTTTCCCCTGTCGGTATCCCCGCAGTCATTTTTCCCTTCGGAGATGATAGATATGAGAAAATTAATTGTCGTTTGCTCGCTGGCTCTGCTGGTCTCGATGGTCGGTTGCGGTTGCGGTACCGGCGCGATGTCAAGTTGCTGGTCCCGCAACGGATCGCGCGTTCCGGTCGCTTCCGGTTACGGCACTCCCGTAAATGCGCCGGCCGCTTCTCCGATCATGGACGCCCAGATGGTCTACTCCTCCGGGTGCAATCCGTGCTCGGCTGTCACCAACGCGTGCAATCCCTGCAGCACTCAGCCCGCCTGCAATCCGTGCGACCCCTGCGGAACCTCTTCGTCCGGTTACCCGATGGGCGGTGCGATGCCCGGACCCGCCGGAAACTGATCCGACCCGCCGAAGGCTGAAAAATGAAGAAGAGCCGACAGACACCTGTCGGCTCTTCTTTTTGTGCATGGCTTGTCTATCTTGTTTTTCTTATCTCTTTTCACGTGAAACCGCGCTATTTTGTCCGGCTTAACACGTTTCGGCTCACCCCTGGCTGTCGCGGCGGTTCTTTTCGTTCTGCGCGGCGACAAAGAGCATCTGCAGTTCGCTCAGAACCCCGGTCAGAGTGCGGGTCTCTTCCTCGGTCCGGTTCCCTTCGGTCTTCTTGATGAGCAGGTCAACCGTGTCGATCAGGTGGCTCGCCTGGTTGAAATAGAACTCGCTCTTCCCGGTCGCCGGATTCGGGAAGACCCCCATCGAAACCATCGCCTGGGTGGCGATCGACGAGGCCAGTGTCACCAGCGAGGGAGCGGGGAGCGGAACGTCGCGCGGAACATCCTTCTCCGTCCCGTCATGGTGATGATGGCCGCACCCGCAGCCGCACGAGTGTTCTTTCTCTTCGTGACCGCAGCAATTCCCCTTCTCTTCGCACTCCCCTTGGCCGCCGCAGCACTTTTTTTCATCTTCGCTCATTCCGCTTCTCTCCTTCTTCTCTTCTGGAAACTGAAATCTTCTTGCAATATTTTGGTTTCCCGCTATTATATCGTACAATTCCCGAAAGTATACCCGCCATCTTTTCCGTTCCGGCGGGAAGAGTTGCGGCGGCTCGACCTGTTTTCGCCGAAGAAGGGAGGGACCGATGGAAAATGAATTTCAGATCCTGGCCGAAAAGATCGAAGCGATCCGAACCAAGTGGGGAAACCGCCTCTGCATTCTGGGACACTTCTATCAGAGACCGGAAATCCTGGCGCATGCCGATGTGGTCGGCGACTCGTTCAAGCTGAGCAAAGAGGCCGCTCAGCGGGACGGGTGCGATGCAATCGTCTTCTGCGGGGTCCACTTTATGGCCGAGACCGCCGATATGCTCGCTAACGCCCCTCACCGTCTGGCTCAGCGCGAAAAGCCGGTGGAGGTCCTTCTTCCCGACCTTGACGCCGGCTGTCCGATGGCCGACATGGCAACGTTTCACGGGGTTGAGGCCGCGTGGAACGAAATGGCCGAGGAGATCGACGTCAACGACATCGCGCCGATCACCTACGTCAACTCGTCGGCGGCGATCAAAGCGTTCTGCGGAAAGCGGGGCGGATTCTGCTGCACCTCGTCGAACGCCGACAAGGTCCTCCGCCGCGCCTTCTCCGAAAAGAAACGCGTCCTCTTTCTCCCCGACGAACATTTGGGAGAAAACACCGCGGTCAGGTTCGGAATTCCGGACGAAGAGATCCTCTTCTGGCATCACCCCAATTCGACAATGCTCGAAATGACTTCACGGCTCGAAGAGTTCGCCTTCCTCCCCCGGGGAACGGCGAAAGAGATCGCCGAAAAGGGAAAACTTCCCCTGGGGGGGAACACCCTCGAAGCGCTCCGCCGCGCGAAGATCATCCTCTGGAAAGGGTTCTGCCCCGTCCACCAGCAGTTCATGCCGCGGCATCTTGCCAAGTTCCGGGACGACCATCCGGGCGGCCGGATTGTGGTCCATCCCGAATGCCGGCGCGACGTGGTCTTCGCCGCCGATGAGGCCGGGTCGACCAAGCGGATTCTCGATGTCATTGCCGGAAGCGAACCCGGCTCGGTCTGGGGGGTCGGAACCGAACGGCGGTTCGTCGAAAGCGCGAAAAACGCTTACAGCGACCGGAAGATCTGTCCCCTTTCGCCGGAAGAGCCCCTCTGCCCGAACATGGCGAAGATCACCCTGGCGCGGCTCTGCCGGACCCTCGTCTCCCTCGATGAAGGCGAACCGATCGGCCGCATCTCCGTCGACGAGTCGGTTGCCGCCGGCGCCCGTCTGGCACTGGAACGGATGCTCGAATGCGAGTGATCTCCTTCTCCGAAAGGGAAAACCGCCGTTGAAGAAAAACGGCATCGTGGTATACTCAGAAGCGAGACTTTTCACCCTTGGGAGTTCTCCCATGGGAGGGAAAGTCTCGCAAACTGTTTCACCCCCTTTTGCCGTGCCCGAATTCTGCCAGAAAGGAGCGTTCCGGCGCGAGTGATTTTGACGCGAAAGGAATTACCCGATGAGCTGCCCGGAGAAAAAACTCTCCTGTAAAGTCGCCGATATGACCCTGGCCGACTGGGGCCGGAAAGAGATCCGTCTGGCCGAAAACGAAATGCCCGGTCTGATGGCACTGCGCCGGAAATACGCCGCGGCCAAACCGCTGGCCGGCGCACGGATCGCCGGATGCCTCCACATGACGATCCAGACCGCCGTCCTGATCGAGACGCTTACCGCGCTCGGCGCCCGTGTCCAATGGAGCAGCTGCAACAAGTTTTCGACGCAGGATCACGCCGCCGCGGCGATCGCCGCCACCGGGGTGCCGGTCTTTGCCTGGAAGGGGGAGACCGACGCCGAATACGACTGGTGCATCGAACAGACCCTCTTCTTCGACGACGGCCGGCCGCTGAACCTGATCGTCGACGACGGCGGCGACCTGACAATGATGGTCCACACGCCGAAATACGCGCATCTTCTTCCCGGAATCAAAGGGCTTTCCGAGGAAACGACGACCGGTGTCCACCGTCTCTACCAGATGGCCGAGCGGGGAACGCTGAAGGTTCCCGCCATCAACGTCAACGACTCGGTGACGAAGAGCAAGTTCGACAACCTCTACGGATGCCGCGAATCGCTGGCCGACGGAATCAAACGCGCCACCGACATTATGGTCGCGGGGAAAGTCGTTGTCGTCGCCGGATACGGTGACGTCGGAAAGGGGTGCGCCCACTCGATGCGCTCCTACGGCGCACGGGTGCTGATTACCGAAATCGACCCGATCTGCGCGCTGCAAGCGGCGATGGAGGGGTTCGAAGTGGTGACGATGGACGAGGCCGCCCCGCAGGGGGGAATCTTCGTTACGACGACCGGCTGCTGCGATATCATCACCATCGAACATATGCTGAAGATGAAAAACGACGCGATCGTCTGCAATATCGGGCATTTCGACTGCGAGATCAACGTCGCCGACCTGGAAGCTTTCCCCGGAATCAAAAAGGAGCAGGTCAAACCGCTCGTCGACCGCTACACTTTCCCCGACGGCCATTCGATCATCCTTCTGGCTGAAGGGCGGCTGGTCAACCTGGGGTGCGCCACGGGACATCCCTCGTTTGTGATGTCGAACTCTTTCTCGAACCAGGTCCTGGCGCAGATCGCCCTCTGGACCCGGGACGGCAGCTATCCGCCGGGACAGGTGAAGGTCCTTCCGAAAGAACTCGACGAAGAGGTGGCGCGCCTCCATCTCGAAGCGGTCGGCGCGAAACTGACCCGCCTGACGCCGAAACAGGCCGAATATCTCGGCGTTCCGGCCGAAGGCCCCTTCAAACCCGATTTTTACCGTTACTGAAACCTCCTCTTCCGGTCCGGCGGAAAGGACAGGCCGCTTTCGGGAACGGAAGATTCCGATTCGATTCAATGAAAGGTGATAACGATGCCGAACATTCAGCCGCTTGCCGCTTGGCGCTACAATCCCGCGCGGGTCGGTCAGCTGACCGACGTGATTGCGCCTCCGTACGACGTGATCGACGACCAGCTCCAGGATGAGCTCTATGCGAAACACCCGAACAACGTCGTTCGGCTGATCCTCAACAAGAAAGACCCCGAGCACGACACCGAACAGGACAACCGCTACACGCGCAGCGCTCGGATCCTGAAAGAGTGGAAAAGCGAGGGGGTTCTCTTCCGCGAAAACGCGCCGGCAATCTACGTCTATCATCAGATCTACGAAGTCGGCGGCAAGACCTATACCCGGAAGGGGTTCATGTGCCGCTGCGAGGCGGTACCGTTCGGCCAGGGAATGGTTTTCCCGCACGAGGAGACGATGAGCGGCCCGAAGATGGACCGCCTGATGCTCACCACGGCGTGCAAGACGAATTTCAGCCAGATCTTCGGTCTCTACCCCGACGGGGGCGATGAGATCCAGAAAACGCTCGACGAGGCCGCCGCCAAGCTGACCCCGATCGAGGCGGTCGATCACCTGGGAGTCGTCAACCGGATGTGGGTCGTCACCGACCCGGACGTGGTCGGCAAGGTCGTCGCCGCGATGGGGCCGAAACCGATCTTCGTCGCCGACGGGCATCACCGCTACGAGACCGCCTGCAACTACCGCAAGCAGATCGGCGAGACCGGCGCGCTGACGAAAGACCACCCGGCGAACTACGTCCTGATGGTCTGTGTGGCGATGGAAGACCCGGGCCTGTTGGTTCTGCCGACGCACCGCCTTTTCCGCGACGTCCCCTACTTCTCGCAGGCCGATCTGATCGAAAAGCTCGGCGACGCGTTCCGTGTGACGACCGTCGGCGACGGCGCCGCGTCCGCCGAAAAGGCGTGGACGCTGATCGAACAGGCGGACGACCAGGGGACGATGGCGATCTATACCGGGAAAGACGGCCGCTGGTCGCTGATTCAGATCACCGAGGCGGGCCGCGCCAAGATGGCCGAAGCCGCACCGGAACATCATCCCGAATGGCAGCATCTGGGGGTGGCGATTCTCCACCGCCTGGTGATCGACAATCTCCTGGGACTCAAGAAACACGAAAAGCCGAAATACGTCCATGCGGTGCGCGAAGTGGTCGATTCGATCAAAGGCGAGGGACACAGCGACGACGACGGCAAACAGCTCTCGAATCAGTTCCCCCTGGCGGCACTGGTCATGCCCGCCACGGTCAAGGACATCAAGGAGCTGAGTTTTCTGAACGAACGGATGCCCCCGAAGAGCACCTACTTCTATCCGAAACTGGTGACCGGGTTCGTGTTCAACGCCCTCGAGTAGTCTCAGGTCGTCGGCGTTCGACAAATGCGCCCGGGGCGGAAAGAAACATCCCGCCCCATTGTTTTGTCAAAATATTTCAACTAAATAGAGGCGGCCTCCCGCCCCCGAAAACGGAAAACGCGCCGGAAAGCTTCGTCGAAAAGCTCTCCGGCGCGTTTCTTTAACGGCGCGCCGCGCGGCGCATCGTTTGGTTTGATCAATCCCACCACCAGGCGTCGGCGGCCTGCGTTGTCTCGGCCTTTTTCCGGGCGACCTGGCCGTCTTCATCGATGCGGAGGTGTTCGGAAGCCAGCGCGTTGACCGGCTCGATCATCACGCCCCCCCCGACGGGGAACGAGACGGTGTTCTTGCCGTGCGAGATGATATTGACCGCGGTCTCGGCCTGCTTGACCGGCTGAACGGTTTCCACCGAGAACGACTCTTCACTGCCGAAGAAATCCATCGGCCAGTCCGCCTTGGTGTAGATGTCTTCTTTCTG
>JAEEGL014460555.1_pt1 | contig 42625 bp, 39 predicted proteins | sample 9134231 | NCBI WGS metagenome assembly JAEEGL01 (sample SAMN16246548, study PRJNA631951) | gut metagenome | biome: gut microbiome; feature: rumen; material: fiber-attached | host: Bos | place: Iran: Karaj | collected 2018-10 | reverse complement strand
ATTATTATTAGCAATTTCATCGATTTCATCAACATGAGATACAACACCATATACCATGTCTTTTACGAATTCATTTTCTATTTCTACATTCTCACGTATAACATCATCAACATTATATTCAATTTTGTTTTTCTTATATAACTCGATTTGATAAAGAATTGTCATAACTTTTTCTCTAAGTTCACTTCTTGTAGCCATATTAATACGTCCTTTCGTTTTACGTGTTAGATTATAACACAATTAATTTTCTTTTGAAACTCTTTTTTTCTCTACACGAATAACTTTAGTAGATCCGATTAAATCATCAAGAGTTCTTCCATTCTTTTTAAATATAAATATTAATATAAATACGATATCTAATATATAAGTTATAAATAATAATATACTTAATGCAATACTAAAATGATATCCATTTTTTATTAACGGTAAGAATAAAGATAATATAATAACTATATTATTCCCAGCAAGTAATTGATTACCACCAAATATATTTCTTATTACTAATTGAGAAAATTTGGCACTCTTACCATCTTTATTATTAACTACTCTTAATCTAAACATTTTCTTACCTAATGTCTGTCCATCATTTAAATAATTAAATAGTCCAAAATAGAAAATAGTTAAAATTATATACCATACATAACTAGCATAATTCTTTCTTATATAACAAGTTCTATAAGTAGGACTAATCTTTTTAATATAATTAGTTACTGATTTAGTATCACTATAATCTAAATCTTTCTTTGCTTCATTATATACTTCAGTATAAGCACTACATGCTTCCCTAGTATTATTATAAAAAGGATTAGTAATTGTATTACTTATTAAGAAAGTTATTAAAAATGCAATTATAAGTAAATCAATTAAATAAGCAGATATTCTATCAACTTTGTATTTATAACCTTCATGAAAGTTATCTAGCTTCTCTTTCATATAATCACTTCCTCTTTTATTTTAACATGATAAACTAAAAAAAAATAGGAATAACCTATTTTTTCAATTAATGGCAAGTAGCTTGAGTATCATTTGTAAAATGATATCCACTTTGGCAATCAGAATCATTATCTGAACTTGCTTTCCATTTCTTTATTGAACCGTTTGAATTACATTGATAGCACTTAAATTCACTACCATATTCATTTCTATTACAATTACTATTGTTTACTTTCATACCAATTGAACCATATTCACTTTGTTTACCCCAAACATATCCACCTGCGATACTATAACATCCGTAAGGATCACTAGTTACTTCAGTACCACCTGAACCATTTGAATTAAGTTCACAACCTTCTCCTTCACCCCAAACACCAATAAAGATAAATACCCAATTGATTAATGTTGGTAAAGCAAAAAGTAATAAAACACCGATAACTCTTTTTACGAATCTTGAAGTTAATTTTTGAGTGGTCATATCACCATCATTAGAAAAATGGAATGTACCACCAGAATTAACAGCCTTAACAGCATCAACGATTGTATAACCAAGTAATGCAAGTGGTGCAATAATTCTAAATATCTTTAAAGCACCTTTAACATCCTTAGTTGTTTCTTGTCCTAGAACACAACCAGAGGCTGCATTAGTAACCATTACAAATACAAAGAATAATGCAAATGTAAATAAACATAAATTTAAAACTTTTCTTTTTTTCATGTTATCACCTAATTAAATTATAAATTTTATATTACTTTTAAGCAAGAAATAAATAAATTATTTACAATGAAGAATCTTTTTTATTTTCTTCTCATTTAAAAGTATTATTGATACACAAACGAATAAGCATCCAATAAATAAAAGTACATGTAATAATGTATTAGCTATTATAATCTCAGCACTGTTAAAATTATTTAATAAATAGATAAATCCATAAGTAATAATATCTATTATTCCACTTGTTAATACTATTAAATCTATCTTATGTTTAAACTTTGTTTTAATAAATAGAATTCCTGTAATAATTAAGAATATATAAGTTAAAGTATAAATAATAGATTTAAGATTATATACATTGTAATTATTAAATAACTTTATATTCTTAGTATAAATATCTTCATACTTTAATTCATCATTTACTTTAATCTTATTATTAACATTTAAATAATAACCATTATCTATATATCTTTTAATATCTAACTTTAATAGATCTTTATCTAATTCAAATTCTTCATCTATTGAATTATCTATTTCTTTATAGATAATATCACTAATACCATTTTTAGTTATTACTTTATTAATAAATCTTTTATTATAAAAGAATAAACTAATAATAAGTAAAACTGTAACTAATGAAAGAAGTATACCTAATAATATATTAATATATTTCTTCATTAGTAATCTATTCTCTCTTTAGTATATTCATCTACGATTTTTAAAAGTTCTCTAATAAATTTCATATTTAAATCTATAGAAGGAATAGCTAAACAATTAATATCAAATTGAACTAATAATCCTTTAAATTGTTCACTATTAGTTATTAATCTTTCCCAACAATTTAAATAATCATTTTTATATTTTATTCTTTTATAAAAAGCAGTATTAAACTCTTGAATATCACTAGGAATATTATCCATATTAAATACTTTTTTAGTAATTAATTATTTATCTTTTTCAGATAAGAAGATTGAATATATTAAACCAATACTACTAAAATTAATATTTAGTTCATTAAATAAATCAACTAAATCAAAGATAATAGTATCCATTTTTTCAAAGTGTTTTTCATGAATAACCATGTTAACAGTCATTCTTCCAACTGTTATCATCATTTCAGGATTTTCTTTAAAAACTACAAGTGGTTGATTTGTATTTTCTTCAGGAGTTAATACTAATGGAGATCCAATATCTTTAAATCTATCACAAATACTTTTTGCGATATCAATTGGAACTAAAGAACATCCTTCTTTAAAATATAGAACTACTTCTCTTAAATCATCCATATTATCACCTTCCATAATAATTAGTTAATAGAATATTTCTATTTTTAATTATATTTAAATTAGCTTTAGCTAAATACTTTTTATCATCATTCTTATTATTACTAATAACTGAACCATCACTAAACCAAATGAAATTATCATGATATGAACTAAATACATCTTCACCAATATAATTCATTGGATTATATTCAATACCTAACATATTAAGAAGTGTTGGTAAGATATCTGCAGTATCCATGATTGTATTAATATCTTTATGTTCAATATCTTTAGACCAAATAATTACTGGAGTGTTTTGTAAACTCTTAGGATCATTATTAACACCCTTCTTCATAGCAACATATTCTGAATCACTATAACCATAAGAATAATGATCAGCTACTAAAACTAAAACAGTGTTATCAATTAATCCATTACTTTCTAACTTTTCAATTAATATCTTTAAGAACTTATCTGTATCATTTACTAATGTTCTATAAATATATTCTTCTTCATATTCATATTTGTTAGGAATACTACCATCAGTTTCTTTAAATACTTTATTAAATTTATTGTAATCTAAATGTCCTGAATAAGTAGTAATAAATGATAAGAACTTAGAATTCTTATTTAAAACTAAATTAGATAAATAATCATCACTTATAAAATTAGAATCTACAAAATAATTTTTATTTTTATCAAGTTTCTTTTCTTTTTGTAAGTCTACTGCTGAATAATGATTATCATATCCAAGTAATTTATGGAATTCTCTTCTGTTATAGAATTTACCAGTATTAGCATGGAATGAATTAACACTATAACCATTGTGCTTTAAAACATTAGCAATTGAATATTTATAATCTACTGTATCTATATCAAAAATAGTATCATAATCAGTTATTGCATATAGACCAGTGTTCATACTAAATTCACTATTAATAGTTTGACCACCATTAAAGAATGGTGAATATCTATTAGTAAAATTAATACCAGTAGTTCTTAAATGATTAAGTGTAGGCATAGTATCATCATCAATAACCCATGAATCTACACTTTCCATTAAAACATAAATAACATTCTTATCTTTAAATATTCCAGTATAATCATTACTTTCTAATGGATAATTATATAAAGAATTATATACATCTATTTCTTCTTTTAAAGCTTCTCTATCTATTGTTATTAAATTATAAAAATATTTATAAGTAGTTCTTAAGTTATATTCGTATAATCCAGATACATACATTGCTGTATTAGGATTAATATAATCATTATAAATATCTTTAGCATTATAATTAGTTTCATATTTATTTTGAAGACTAGTATCTTTTACTTCATATCCTAATGATACATAAGCTACTAATCTAAAAGATATAATAAATACTAAAAGTAAAAATATAATTATTTTATTTCTATAATTAGTTCTATCTTTTTCACCTTTTAATAGTTTGTTTACTACAATTATTATTCCTATATTACATAAAGCAATGAACCCCATTAAGTAATCAAAACAAGGAATAATACTTGCTATATATTGAAGTCCTTCACCTGCTACAAACAAATCACTAAATACCATGAATTTATGCATTTCTTGACAATAACATATTTGTACTACAAAGGAAACTATACAAAGTATATGCATAATATTATAAATAAGTAATTTCCTTTTATTCTTAGTTATATAGAATAAAAATAAAAATACTAATATCCATGATAACGAAAAGAATAACCAAATAAGATTATATCTTAAGTTAAATGCAAATTCATAAACACTTTTATCTATCATTCTATAAGTATATTTATACATATAAAATGCCATTGAAAAAAGACCTATAAACATAAGTATATAAGAAATTAAGTAATTGTTATTTTTTATAAATTTCTTCATAATCATCACTAATTTATTATATCACTTAATAGGTCTCTTTTAAATATTAATCAATTCTAGTAATAGACTCAATAATTGGTTGATCAGATAAAGCTACTGCTCCATTCTTTCCAACTTTACCATCTACTGATTTAACAACTTTATCAACAACTTCCATTCCTTTAGTAACATGACCAAAGCCTGCATATTGTCCATCTAAGTATGTTGAATCTTTTTGAACAATAAAGAATTGACTTGAAGCTGAATTCATATCATTACTTCTTGCCATTGAAATAACTCCTCTTACATGAGAAATATTATTAGTTATTCCATTTCTAGCAAATTCTCCTGTAATCTTTTCATCACTTCCACCTGAACCTGTTCCAGTAGGATCTCCACCTTGAATCATAAATCCATCAATTATTCTATGGAATGTTAATCCATCATAGAATTTATTATCTACTAACTTAATGAAGTTAGTAACAGTTATAGGTGCTGTATCAGCATCTAATTCAACTGTTATTTCTCCAATATTTTTAACTTTTATTAATACATGATGTTTACCGCTCATATACTCACTCTTTCTATCCATACTTGTTGTAGTTGTTTCATCTGATGTCTTTTTACTTGTACTACTAGGTATTATAAATAATGCTAATACTATAAATCCTATAACGCCAAGTGTAGCACACACTTTAAATATTTTATCTCTCATTTCTTATCACCCGTAGTTTTGATTATACTACAAAGTAATATTAAATTTCAAATTATTTTAATTTTTCAATTATTCTTTTAGCAGTCTTCCTACCTGCTTCCATAGCTTTAATAACAGTCATTGGACCAGTTACAGTATCTCCTCCAGCATAAACATTTTCAATGCTAGTTTCGTTTTCATTAGCAAAAATAAGTCCATTTTTTAAATGTAGAATATCACTATCACGTGTTGCAATATTAAGTGCTTCGCTTGATATAGCGTATATTACTTGGTCACAATTAACTCTATAATTTGAATTAGGAATTTCATTTATTGACATTCTGCCATCATCACCTTTTTCTCCTAATTCATATTTTATACATTCCATGCCAATAACTTTATTATCTTCATCTTTAAGTATTTTTACTGGAGCTGTTAAATAATCAAAGATTATTCCTTCTTCTTCAGCTTGGATAGTTTCATCACCTAATGCTGGAAGTTCTTCATGAGTTCTTCGATACATTATATGTGTTTCGCTACCAAATCTTCTTATAGTTCTTGCTGCATCCATTGCAACATTTCCACCACCAATTACATAACATACTTTAGGTACTTTAATTGGTGTTCTTGATTCATCTAACATACCATCCATTAGATTTACTCTAATTAATAGTTCATTAGCAGAATATACTCCATTAGCTTCATTACCAGGTATATCCATAAACTTAGGTTTATTAGCACCATTAGCTATATAAACTGCATCATATTCTTTAATTAAAGAATCTAAACTTATAGTTTTACCTACGATTGTGTCATATACAATCTTAATACCTAGTTTTTCAACTAAGTTAATTTCTTCATCAACAATTTTATTTGGAAGTCTAAATTCAGGAATACCCCATGCTAAGACTCCACCTGGACGATGTAATGCTTCATAAATAGTTACATCAAATCCTTCACGAGCTAAATCAGTTGCACATGTTATTCCTGAAGGTCCTGAACCTACGATTGCAATTCTTTTACCATTTGGTTCTTCCTTTAAATATTCAAGACTTCGTTGAACATTATCAGCAACATATCTTTCTAATGCACCGATTGCTATTGCTTCACCTTTAAGTCCTCTTACGCACATCTTTTCACATTGTTGTTCTTGAGGACAAACTCTTCCACAAATAGCAGGTAAACTAGATACTTCACTGATTATTTTATAAGCATCATCAAGTCTATCTTCTTTGATTGCTTTAATCCATTCAGGAATTCTATGACCTACTGGACATCCTTTCATACACATTGGATTTTTACATTGAAGACAACGACTCGCTTCTTTGATTGCTTCTTCTTTTGTATAACCTAATTCAACTTCATTAAAGTTATGAATTCTTTCATCTTTATCTAACATACTCATAGGAGTTCTTTTTAAATCATCATTCATTAGTTGCACCTCCTGTGAAAGTATTACCTTCTACTTCTCTTAAGTATCTTCTTCCTTCTTCAGTTTTAAATAGTTCCATACGTTTTTTAGCTGTTTCAAAATCTACTTTTGTACCATCAAATTCTGGACCATCAATACATGCAAATTTGATTTCACCATCAATTAATACTCTGCATGAACCGCATAAACCAACTCCATCAAGCATTAATGGACTTAAGGATACTCTTACTTCTTTGTTTAAAATTGATGAGATATCAACAACACGCTCCATAAATTCAAAAGATCCAACTGTTAATACTGCATCATACTTACTAATTAAATCACTTAAGTTGTTAGTATTAACTACACTTATTTCATCAAATATAGTTTTATCTACAGAATAGATATCATTTTCTATTTCTAATTCATCTAATCTTTTACTAATTCTATTAACTTGTGCAATACCAGTACCACTTACTAAAAGTAATATTTTCTTATCTTGATAAAGTTCAGTATCAAAAGTAAATTTAGATTCATTACCTAAAGGACCTAGTAACGAATGAATGCTATTAGCATTCTTTAATTCAAAAGTACTTGCTCCACTTACACTATAAACAATTATTATATTATCTCCATTAATATCATAAACTGCCATAGGAATTCTTTCGCTCATACTATCAACCATGATAATAATAAATTCTCCAGGTTTAATTGAGTGAGCAATTAATGGAGCTTCTACTTCAAGCTTATAAATATTATCAGTTATTAAACTATTACTAATTATCTTGTACATAGTATCACCTATAATAAATTTTATCATAATTAGTAAATAAAAAAAGATACATGGATGTATCTTACTATTTGTTGTCACTTTCTTTAATTAGCTTTTCTATACCTTTTACTGTTCTTAAAAGATTTCTATCTATTCTAGTTGGTTGGATAACAATACCTAAGTCTTCTAGTTTAGAAAATAGTTCAATGAATGCAAATGAATCAAGTAGTCCACTTTCAATTAAATCAATATCATCTTCATAAACTGCTTCATCTTCACATACTTCATATAATAACTCTTTAACATCAATTTTCATTTATATCACTTAGAGCCTTTCTATCTATCTTACAATTACAGTTAATTGGTAATTCATCTACTATCTTAATTGTTTTAGGTAACATATATTCTGGTAATTTAGTTTTTAATTCATTCATAATAGTTATATTATCTAGATTTGTTACTACATAAGCTATTATTGTTTTAACTATACCTTCATCATTATATTTAGCTATTACTGCTGAATCTTTAACAAAATCTATTTCTTTAATGTTATTTTCTATATCATTAAGTTCAATTCTATAACCTTTATATTTAACTTGATTATCTATCCTACCCTTACAAAATAATAGATTTTTCTTTATAAAACCAATGTCTCCAGTTTTATAAAAGTTCTTATTATTTTCTTTAAAGAATCCACCAGTAATATTTCCTAAATAACCATTAAATACACTTTTACCACTTAGTATTATTTCATCATCAATTATTTCTATATTACATGCATTAGTATTCATATTACCTACTGGTAATATGTCATACTTATCTAACATATCTTTAGTAATTTCAATTGATGAAACTGCAGAAGTAGCTTCAGTTGGTCCATAAGCATTAATAATTCTTAAATTAGGAAATTGATTAAATAACTTACTAACAGTCTTTTTATCTAAAACTTCTCCACAAAAATATACACATTTAAATCTAGGATAATTAATATTATTAAAATCTTTATTTAATAAACATAATTTAATAAATGTCGGAGTCATAACTGCGACATCTATATCTTTCATTAAATCAAATACTTTATCATATTCACTTTGTATATCATTATCAAATGCTATTAATGTATGTCCATTCATAAGTGAATAATAAAGATCTGCTACACTTAAGTCAAAACTAAAACTAGCTTGATTTAATACATTAATATCTTTATATGAACTTAATGGATTTATATTACTAATCCAATTAATGAAGTTATCTAAATTAGAATAACTTATAGGTACACCTTTAGGTACTCCTGTACTTCCTGATGTGAATATAATATAAGCAATATCATTATTATTTTCTAATTCTTTTTTATCTTTATATTCTTTTAAATCATCCAAAGTAGATACTTTAATATTATCTAGTTTTATATCTTCATCAGTTAATATGAGTTTTGATTTACTTAATTCAATAATAGTTTTAAGTCTTTCAATTGGAGTACATAATCCGATTGGAACATAAGCTCTTTTAGCTATTAAACATGCAATTATTGAAATAATTACATTAATACTTTTATTACCATAAATAATAACTGGTGTATTACCTTCACTCTTTAAAAGAGATGCATAAGTATTTGCTTTATTCCATAGTTCTTCATAAGTAATACTTTTATTATTTACTTGATACGCGTTTTTTTGTAGATTTTTTTGTACTTGTTTTTCTAGTCTTTTTAACATCTTTATCATCTCTTATTTGATCTTTTGGAATATAAGAATAATCATATAATACTTCTGAATGATTATCTAAGATTAATTCTTTTCTAATTTCTTTATTAGTCTTTCTATCTATAACTATTCTATAAACTTGAGATATTCTAAAATACTTTTTACCTTCTTTTTTGAAGTGATGATTTTCTTCTACTAATTTATATCTTAATGGGAATTCCTTTTCACTTCTTAATTCACCACATAATTCACCATTTTCAACCCAAACAAGAATTTGAACATTTTGATCAGTATTATTTTTAAATCTATAATCTAGATTGTTATAACATACTGATGTACCTGTTCCAAAAGGTACTCTTCTTCTATCATCTGGAAATAATGCATCACTATGATGATGTAATTCAGTTACATCAAGTGGACTATTTAATACTAACCAGTGAATCATATTAGCCATTTGACATAATCCACCACCATAACCTGATGACATTCCTCTTCTACCAATTACTAAACCTTCTTTATATCCATGTTTCTTATCAGCATGTCCTAAAGTAACCCAATAAGAAAATGTTTCACCTGGGTGAATAATAAGACCATTAATCTTTTTACAAGCAAGTTCAATATTAGTAACTTTATTTTCTTGTAGTTGTTGATCTACTCCTAATAGTTTTCTAATAAGAATTGAACTATGACTTTTAACTATGTTAGGTAGTTCTTCCTTTGAATGAGTTTTTGCTATTTTTTCATTGCTGAAGAAATCTTTGATGTGTCTTTTTGCGATTTCTTTTTTTACTGAAATTTTATATGTAGTTGGACTGATATCACAAAATAATTTTCTAGCCATAATATTTCACATTCCTTTATATAATTGTATCAAATCAATTATAACATAACATGCCTAATTCTTAATTGATAATTATCAAATAATCGATATAATAATAACTAAAGGTGACATTATGGAATATATTATTAAGAATATTAATGATTATAAAGATATTGAGATAGATAAATTTAAAAGCATTATAAAAAAAGAAAAATATAATAAGATATCTAAATTAAGAAATTATAATGATAAACTAAGATCTTTAGTTGGAGAACTTAGTTTAATTGAACTATTAAATAAAAATAATATTAAATATCAAGATATAGAAATTATTTATAATGAATTTGGTAAACCATTAATTAAAGATTTAAAATATTTTTATAATATAAGTCACTCTGGAGATTATGTTATATGTACCTTATCTAATAAACCAATTGGAATAGATATTGAAAAAATTAAAGATATAGATTTAAAAATATCTAATCAATTTGCAACAAATAAAGAAAAAGAATATATAAGAAACAATAAAACATTCTTTCAAATATATACTTTAAAAGAAGCTTATTTTAAAATGTTAGGTACTAACTTAAATAATATTTTAGATATAGAATTTAATATATCAAATAATAATATTATTTGTAGTGATTCTAACATAAATGCTTATTTCATAAATGAATTAGATGATTATGTAATTTCTTATATAGAAACAAAATAAAAAAGAGCTTAGCTCTTTTTATTTTTGTTCTTTATCCCAAGGAAATTCATTTGTTGTAGTTGGAATTTCAGGTTCTGAATCATTTTGAGTTTTATCTGTTTTATTCTTTTTCTTTTTAATAATTATAACTGCTACGATTACTACGATAACTACAACTACTCCACCACAAATTAGTAAGATTTGGAATGTTTTACTCTTTTGGAAAGATACTTTAGTTTTGCCATTTACATTTACTTCAGCATCTTTAATTTCTTCTTTAGTAATTACATAGTTAGAATTATGAGTAATATTAAATTCATAATATCCATCACTAGTTAATTGAACATTTGAAGCAATTAATTCATATAAGTCTTCAGATTTATTATAGTAATAAACGTAGTTCTTAGAACTTAATTCAGAAGTAATTGATGAATCTGCTTTAATTCTAACTTTTGCTTTACCAGGTAAAGTTCCATCATTTGCGAAATAAATAATAAAACCTGATGATAGTTTTTCCTCAATCTTTTTATCAAAAGATAAAGATTGAACATCAAAGTAAGCATTTACATTTTTGGGATTAACGATATCTTTACCATTAAAGATCATTTCATTATCATCAACAACAAATGTTAATGTTTTATCACTACCTTTAATAGTTTCAAATAAATCACTTTTTACAAAAGGATCATCATCTACTTCAATAATATAGTTAGATCCTTCACCAGCATTTTTAAATTCATCTAATTTATTAGAATTAATACTTGATAAATAATCACGTTTTGTTTCTGCATTAGTATAAACTTTTGTAGTTGTTACTGGTCTTGTTGTAGTTGTTACATTTGAGCTTGTAGCATTTCCTGAAGTGGCATTACCACTTGTTGCGTTTCCACTTGTTGCATTACCAGAAGTTGCATTTCCACTTGTGGCATTTCCTGATGTAGCATCTCCACTTGTTGCATCACTAGGAGTTGCAGTATTAGCTCCATATAAATAACCTTCAATTGATGATAATGAAGTAAAATCTAATTCACTTCCCATATATAAACCAAATATAAATATTAAAATACCACCAACTGTAAGTTTAATAACGTTTTTATAATTCTTCATATTTAACACCATATCTTTCTATTTTATTATATAGCATATCATTCTAATTTAAAATAATAATTAATTATTTTTTGTTATGTATACTAGAAAAATGTATAGCCATTAACATCCAGAATACTGGAGTTGTAATAACTAATGATAAATTAAATATATCTTGTATTAAATAACATATAATTCCAATTAATAATACTTTAGAATTATCATTCATATTTTTAATACCATCTCTTATTTGAACAAATATAAATGATAAGTAATTTAATAATCCAATGATACCTATGTTAATAATCATAGTTAAGTATACATTAGCTGCGGTATCGTTTAATGTAAGTGGACCAATAGATATAACATCATTTGTATATTTAGCCATAAATCTAACAACAAATGTATCTGGACCAGATCCAATTAAAGGATACTCTCCTATTAACTTAATAGTTCTTTTCCATAAGAATACTCTATAAGTACCAAATGTATCATCAAAGTTACCATGTAATAATTCATGTATTTCATAAAGAAATCCACTCTTAAATGGAACTATATATAATCCTAATACTCCAATTAATCCTAGTACTATTAAACCAATATAATAGTACTTAAATATATTATTACTCTTAATCTTATAATCTACATCTTTAACTAATTTAGATACATATAAAAGTAAGATAGATACTATTAAGAATAAAAGTACATATATATTAAATTGATAATATAAATTTACATGACCAATCCTATAATAAAATATTGGATTTATAAATACATTTATTCCATAAGCTAGAATAAACATAGATAATATTACTAAAGATTTAGATAATCTTTTATTATTCTTAATCAAGAATGGAAGTATAAGTATAAATGTAAGCATAAATGCTACCTTTCCACTTCTTACATTAATAACTCCGAATATAAAGAAAGACATTAAGAATGTTAATACATATAATAATCTTTCTTCTTTAGTATTATCTTCTAAGAATATATAAGCACTAAAAGTAATAGTTATCATAATAGTATATAAAGCACTTAAGAAATCTATATTACCAATAGTACCCATAAAACTTACATTATGAGTTCCAATACCATCTTGATACATATTAAATGGATTAAAACCTATATATTGTAATATACATATTAAACTAATAAAGAAACTTGATATAACAAAATAATTTATAAATTTCTTTTTGAATCGTACAAATAAAGATACAAATATAAATGATAAAGAATAAAGACACATTGTTATAAGTCCTTCTCCTCTACCTACACCTATATATAAGTTATATTTACTAAAATAAGGTGATATAAAACAAGATATCATATTAACTAACATAAATAATAATGCTAACCATTGAATAACTGTAGGCTTACATTTAGTAAATATATTAGTTTTCTTAAATACTAAGAAATATAAAACAACTAATATATTAAATATTACATATATAGATGTAACAAATACAAATGAATACCATTTAACTTCAAATATTCTAAAAAATCCTGTTTTATCAACAATAAAAGGAAATATTAATAAAAGAAAAAATATATAAATATTAGAAATACTTTCTAATATTTTATGTTCTTTATTTATCTCTTTCATATATACTCCCTTCTAAATAAAAAAGATACAATTAAGTATCTTTTATAAATCTACTTTATCTAAATCATCTACAAGCTCTGCTTGTTGATCAATTAAACTTCTAATTCTTCTTTTATATGTGATTATATTTCTTCTTAATCTTTGTGATTCTTCTTCAATATGTTCAGCTTTAGTTAAAGCATCATTAATAATTCTGTTAGCATTCTTCTTTGCTTCAGTAATTATTAAATCTGATTCATTTAAACTAGATTCTCTATATTTTTTACTACTTTCTTCAGCCATTACAATAGCTCTATTTAAAGTAGCATCCATAGATTTATAATGTTCTAATTCTTTAGTCAGTCTATCAATCTCCATGTCTTTTGCTTTCATCTTTTGTAGCATTTCATCTACATTCTTTACTACATCATCTACAAAAGCATTAACTTCATGGGTATTATATCCTGAAAAACTTTTACTAAACTTTTTCATATAATCACCTTTAAATTAATATATTAGAAATCTAAATCATCTTCGATTTTTGCTTTAGCCTTTTTATCCTCTTCGGCATCACTCATTCTTCCATCAACTGTTACGTTTTTAGGAGTACATAAGTAAATACCATTTCCTAACTTTTGCATATCTCCGCCAATAGCGTATAATGTACCACTTAAGAAATCTATAATTCTTTTAGCTTGATCATTAGTAACTCTTTTTAAGTTAACAACAACAGAATTTCTTCCTTTTAAATGATCCGCGATTGTTTGACTTTCTGAATATGCACGAGGTTCTACAAGCACCATTTTACTTCCATTTTTAGAAACACTCTTAGAATCTACATCATATGATTCATCTTCGATAGATTCAGTATCGTCTTTTGGAAACAATGCGTTTTTAATACTGTCAAATGCCATATAAACACCTCCTATGTTTACTATTAATATAATAACAAAAATAAATCTATTAGTAAACTAGTAATAAAATAAAAAAAGAATACCATAGTATTCTTTTTAAACTAATACTTTTTTAATTAGCAACTGCTGAACAAGTAGTTTCAGACTTATTACATCTACAGCCTACTCCATAGAACATACCTGTTGCAAATAAAACTACTAATATTGTTAATATAGCAATGATAATATAAGGTACTATATCTTTGCATTCATTTTCAAATATTTTCTTTGTAGGTTTTTTAGATGTTTTAGTAACTGTCTTCTTAGCCATTATTAAACTCTCCTCACTTATTTATATTCTAATTATATTATTTCTATTAAATAAGAGTATGTCTAGATATATTTATAATATTTTTATATTTATAAATAAAAAACAGATGATAATCATCTGTTTTATCTTTTAGAATAAACTACGCCAGTATTAGTTAATTTATCTATTTCCCAGGCTTTACCTGTTGTTTCTTGTTCATACATTTTTGTCTTATCACCAAATGGATATAATAAATATTTTCTTGTTCTTTCTGATCCGATCTCAGGAAATAAGTTTTTTGATTGTTTATTATTTATTAAATCAGGATACATATCAATTAAATCTATATATGAGATTGCTTTATCGGATACAATCATTTTTTTATGTTTTTCATTTTTACCTTTAATGAATAGAATTGGATTTTGTCTTCCACGAGCATCAAATTCATCATTTAAATCAGGATAAGTACCATGATCAGATAAAATAATTATTTTTGAATTATCATATATATTGTTTTCTTTTAAATATTTAATATATGAATCAATCATAATCAATGTTAATTCAACTTCATATGAATATGTTAGTTTTTGTGTTTTATCAAAAACAAAATCCTTCGTAGTACAATAAGGAATATGGGCACCCATTAAATGAATATATTTAAAATTCTTATCTTCAGTAATAGTAACATCGTCTTTTAATATATTCATAAATGAACCATTTTTCCAAGAATAAATATTTCCTTCGCCAGCTTTATAATCTTCTTCGATTGGTGAAACTCTATAAGTAAAACTTAAATATTCAATATTAACAAGGTATTTTAAAGTATATGGTAAATATTTAAATGCATCATATCTAATTAATTCAAAAATATAGATATAACTATTTTTATTTGCTCTTTCCATACTATCATTTTTTATAAGATTATCAATTTTTAATGCTTCATAATCATTAAAAATAAACTCATTAGTATCATAAACATTTACTTCATAATTATTATTATATAGTTCTCTAAATAATAGAGATTCCTTCATTGAATTCGTATAATAAGTTTTATATACTTCATCATTTTTATATACTTTACCACTAAGTATTAATGGAACTGATTCAGTTGTAAAAGGATGCATAGATAATGTATCTTTATAATAAGTAAAATCGTTTAGTGATTCAGCTAAATCAGGATAGTCTTTCATTGCTTGATTAAATACAGTTGAATCAACTGAATCAAGTAAGAATATTATAAAGTTATCTTCACTTGAATATTTATTTAAATTCTTTGTTGTAGATACAACATATATTCCATCTTTATCTATTGAAAATACTTTTGAAGTAACTATCGAACTAATTAAAGAAGTACTTAACATAACAAATATTGCTAAAGATATATAAAAGCTTGTTTTAATAAATTTTTCTTTAGTATATTTTCTAACTAGTTTAAATGTAATTATTACTGCACTTACATCTAAAACAATTGAAATTAAATCATTTAATACATATTTAGTCCAATCAATTATATCTCCATTTAATACAGGTAATGCATAAGAAAGAAAATTACCTTCAATATAAAATACAAAGAATAATACATATAAAATAATATTTGAAATTAAATATGCTTTTTTATTTATTTTATATATTATTATATTTAATAATACTAAAAATAAAAATAAAAATAAAAAAGGTACTAATGCTAATTTAATTAAGTCATATACATTAAACCAAAAGTCATCAATATTACTTGCATATAAATTCATTGGTTCATATATAAAAAACATATATGAAATTATAAATGATATAAAATAAGACGATTTTTTAAATTTGATATTTTCCATGTTGTTACTCCCTATCTAATACTTTTTAATTATAGCATATATAAATAATAACAATAAAAAAATTAGAGTGTAACTCTAATTCTTTTTCTTATTTAGAAGATTTACTTTTATTAAACTCTCTTCCTGTTTTATACATCTTATTTGTTTCCCAAGCTTTATCTTTTGTTTCATATTCTGTCATATGTTTTTCAAATTTATATTTATATAATAGATATCTTCTTGTTCTATTATTATCTATATCAGAAAATAAACTATTACTCTTTTTATTATTAATTAAATCTGAATATGCACTAGTTAAATCTGAATATGAAATTGGTTTATCTGATGTTGTTAATTTCTTATGAGTTTCATTTTTACCTTTAATTAAAAGAACTGGATTTTGTCTTCCTTTTACTGTTTCATGTTCTAGTTTATTCATTGCAAATCCATGATCAGCCATAATAATAATTCTTGAATTATTATATATATCATTTTCTTTTAAGAAGTTAATATAATTATTAACTACAGTTAAACATCCCTCTACTTCATCTACATATGAAGCATTAGTTTTTCTATTTAAATTTTTATCAAAAACAAATGGTAAATGTGCACCATCTAAATGAATAAATTTAAAGTTATTTTGTTCATTTATTTCTAAAGGAATATTTTCATAATATTTATTAAATGTAGTTGTTTCACTATAAAATAATTGATCTTTTTTTACTACGATTGAATTTTCAAAATCCATTGTTTCTATTTTAGAATATTTCTTTAATGAATATGGTAAATATCTAAATAGAATATATTTAAATTGATTCTTGATATAACTCACCTTATTCATATAACAAACTTCTTTATCTTTAAAGTTTGTTATATTAGATATTTTAAGTGCATTTGAATCATTATATCTAAAATCAGTTTCATAAATATTCACTTGATAGTTATTATTATAAAGTAATTCAAATAACTTTGAATTATTCATTGCTTTTATATAATAACTATAATATGATTCTTCATTTTCATATTCAATTCCAGATAGTATTTGTGGAATAGATTCATTAGTATAAGGATATACTGACATAGTATCTGGATAATAAGTAAAGTCTTTTAAGACTCCACTTAATTCAGGATTTTCATCCATTACTTTTTTAAAGTAAGTTGAATCAACTGCATCTATTAAAAGAATTATAAAATTATCTTTATTTGAATAAGTATTTATATTTTTTTCAGTTGCTGCAGCAATAAAAGATTTTTCTTTTGTTGGTCCATCATATGTTAAATAAAAATAAAATACTACTGAACTTGTTAACATTAAAAATATTGCTAAACTTAAATAACTAGCATATTTTAAATAATTCTTAATATTTATTTTTTTAATAATTATTATGGATGCAACAATAACTATTAACCATAATAATATTGAGTATATGCATTCTTTAGTATAATTACTCCATTCAATTGTATCTCCACTTAATATTGGTAATTTACCTACTAAATAATTACCTTCAATATAAAAACATAAGAATGCAATAAATGTAATTACATTAAATATATTTAATGCTTTTTTATTTATAAAATATAATAAATTATTAATTATTGTTAAGAAAATAAAACAAGTACCAGACATTATTATTATAACTGGTCTTATTGTTACTAAATCAAACCAAAAATCATTAATATTACTTAAATACATTGAAATTGGTTCCACAATAAAAAACATATATGATACAACTAAAGCTAAAACGTATGATACCCACATATTCTTAAAGTATTCTTTCATATAAAATCACCAATAAGTTTATTATACACTATTTCTATGTTTATATAAAAAAAATTAGAGTTTAACTCTAATTCTTTTTAGTTTTTTTAGTTGTTTTTTTAGTAGTAGTTTTCTTTGGTTCTTCTTTTTTAGTTTCAGTTTTAACTACTATTTCATCAGATTCAACTTCTTTATTTTTGTTTTCGTCAATTCCTAGTTTATCGTTAACTTTCTTCTTTGCTTTTCTAATAACAATTCCGATTGTTGCTCCTAGTGCGATAGCAATACCAGCTACTGCTTGAATTGCATAAGTCATTACTGATGGGTCAATATATAATACCATTATTTATTCTTCCTTTCTTTTATCTTTTCTTGTATTGAACTAATTATATAATCTCCTTCTACTTTAGCACTTGTTCCAAGATTATATACATATTCATCTACAATTGATGTAATTTTCTTTTCATATTTCCTTTTTGATTTTAACATTTCTGCTACTGTTTTATCAATTGTTTTTAATTCTTTTAATTTAACTACTTTACCTATTTCATCTCTAATCCAAATATTAAATGGTTTTATTTTCATTTTTTTGTATTCTGGATTCATTATCTTCATTGGTGTATCAATAAAGATTACTGGTTTTTTAGTAGTGAATGCAAATTCAGTAGATATATCAGACCAATCAGTTATTAATACATCTGATTCAAATACTGTATTTGTTTTACTGAAATCAGTTTGAATTTCAATAGTAGGATCATTCTTATATAATTCTTGTAAGTTTTCAAATCTTTCTTTAGCATGTCTTACTTGTTGTGGATGAGGTCTAACAATAATTTTATAATCATGACCTTTAAGTCTTTCAAGTAATTCATCTAAACATAAATCTATAATATTATCTTTTTGCCAAGAAGGTGCTATTAAAACAGTTTTATCCTTTTTATCTGTTTCTTTATAATCTTTAATCATATTATCAAGAAGTGGATATCCTGCTTTAATAAGTTTTCTATTTGTCTTATACATTTTATTGAATTCTGTTTCTTCATCAAATTGATGTTTACCAGTACAGAAGATTGTATCAAAGTGTCTAGTAGCATCTGTTCTTAATGTTAAGTTTGTACTACCTTGTCCATGATTTAAGAAAATATACTCAATATCTTTTCTTAAATAACTTCTTTTAATATGGAATGTTTCTAAATCTGGCATTGTCATTACAACAACATCAGCATCCATTTTCATCATTAATGTAATTAATTTTCTTTCACCAATATAATAAGCTTTTAAATGATCATATTCTTTTTCTAATTTAAAAATATTATCATGATAATCACTAGTTATATAGTGAATAGTAATATTAGTATTCTTTAAAATATATTCAATTACATCTTTATAGTATTTATAGAATCCATTAGATTCTGAATAGAATACTAAATGTTTATTAACAATACCAAAGAACTTTTTATAATCTTCTTTTTCTTTTTTCTTTTCTGCTGCAGTTCTTTTTACTTTAGTAGACTTAATCATATCATTAAGTTCTTTAGATGTTTTTTCTAACTCTTCATAATCTACATAATCTTTAGGATTAATAAATATATTTAATAACCATTGTTGAAGGATAGCAAGTAAGTTAGATGCAGTCCAATAAAGAGCAACACCTGCAGGGACAAATATACCTAAATATAAAGATAAACCTACAGATAAACTTAACATACCTATTTGATTAGATTTAGATTGTTCTTTTTGAAGTACATTCATCATATTTTGACCAATACATAATATTAATGCACTTATACCTGCTATTAAAGGTATTAACCATGCAATACCTTTTCTTTGTATTGCTACCCAAGATAAATCCATTCCGAAGAAACTCAATTTTAAATCTTTAATATTATTTATTTCTTGTTCATTTAATACTTCATTGTAGTAATCTTTATTACTCTTAATATCTTCAACAATTACTAATTGTTTAGAAGAAGATTCTTTATCCACTTCAGGATGTTTTTCTTCCATAATAGTAATCATTTGTTTAGTTTCATTATTATTAATATTAACTATATAATCTAGTGGATGATTAATAACTTCCACAAGTCCCATAAGTAATACTATTTGAATAAATAATGGTATTAAAGATGCAAGTGCACTATACTTTTCTTTTTTATAAAGTTTAGATGTTTCATCTGCAATTGTATCTTTATCACCAAAGTATTTAATATTTATTTTATTAATATCTGGTTGCATCTTAACCATCTTAATAGAATTCTTTTGTACCCATATAGATACAGGTAATAATACTATCTTACTTATTAAAGTAAATAGTATTATTGCTAATCCATAATTTGAAACAAACTTATAACATATAAGCATTATATCTCCAAGTATTTTTATCATTGTTGTTACCTACTTTCTTATAAATTCTCTTCCTGTTTTATACATTTTTTCAGTTTCCCAAGCTTTATTAATCGTTTCATACTCATACATATGCTTTTCTTTACCAAATATGTAAAACATATACCTTCTTTTTTCTTTTTTAGAAATATTAGAAAAAATCTCTTTACTTTTCTTTCCATCTAATAAATCGATATAAGCATCAGACAAATTATCATATGAAATTGCTTTATTTGAAACTATCATTTTTTTATGACTCTCGTTCTTACCCTTTATTAATAAAATTGGGTTTTGTCTTCCTTGAGGAATTTCTTCACCATCTTTGTTCATGGCAAAACCATGATCGGCCATAATAATTATTATTGAATTATTATATATATCATTATTTTTTAAATAATTTAAATATCTATTAGTAACAGTAAGACAACCTTCAACTTCATCTAAATATGATCTATAAGCAATTACATTCAAATCCTTGTCAAAAGTAAATGGTAAATGTGCTCCTTCTAAATGTATAAATTTAAACTCATTTTTTTCCTTTTTAATAAGAGGATTATCAGTATAATAATTACTAAACTGAACAGTATTATTATTAAATTTTAATTCATTCTTTGAAATTAATGCGTTTTTAAAATTTAAAGTATCAATCATAGAATACTTTTTTAAAGAATATGGTAAATACCTAAATAAATTATATTTTATTAAATTTCTACCGATACTAAAATAATCAATATTAAATAAAGATTTATCATTTGAATTAACAATATTATTTAGTTTTAAAGCATTCTTACTATTATAGTAAAATTCAGGTTCATAAATATTAATATCATATTCTTTTTCATATAATTTGTTTAATAAAATTGATTTGTCCATTGAATTTACGTAATAATCAACATATGATTGTTCATTTTCATAAGTATATCCCGATAAAATTTGTGGAACAGATTCCAAAGTATATGGATTCATAGACATAGTATCAGGATAATAAGTAAAATCTTTTAATATATTTGCTTCATCTTGATTGTTCTTTATTGCTTTAGAAAAATACTTGGAATCTACAGCATCTAACAAAAAAATAATAAAATTTTCATTATTTGAATAAGTATTTATATTCTTTTGTGTAGCAGTAGGCAAAATACTTTCTTCTTTTTGTTTTAAAACATTAGTAGTAAATAAAGTTGTTACTAATGAACTACTCAACATTATGATTATTGCTAAACATATATAACCACATATTTTAATATATTTTTTAGCGGAACATTTTTTTACAATTACAATAGAAATAGTTAATACTATAAGCCATAATAAAAGTGAAATTATCGAGTCTATCTTATATTTACTCCAATCAATAACTTTTCCGCTTAAAACTGGAAGATTACCAGCAAGAAAATTCCCTTGAATATATAAACAAATAAAAGAAATAATAGATATAATATTAAACATATTTAATACTTTTTTGTTTACAAAAAAGAGCGTATTTTCAATAAAAATAAATGCAAAAAATGTTATTAGGAAAAAAATAAACATTGCTTTCAATAATATATTAAGATCAAACCAAAAATTATTCATATTATTAGCATACATTGTAATTGGTTCGACAATAAAAAACATATAAGAAATAGCAAATGCTAATACATATGAAACCCACATATTTTTAAAATATTTTTTCATAGATCCTCCATAATCATTTACTTATATTCTATCACTATATCTTCAGGTAAACTATAATAAATTTTCATATATTTATATATATAATCATAACCTTCTTCATATGCTAAGCATGAAGCATGTGAAGTACTTTTTAGTTTCTTTAATTCAATATATTTAATATCTTCACCATTCTTAATTTTTTCACTAGTTTCTGTTAATACTTTATCGTTATAAGAGTTTTCATAATTATTATTTATATATCCAGCAGTTACTGCTGCATAATTAATAATTAAAATAATTATTAATGGTATAAATAACTTATAACCATTTTTCTTATAGAATTCATATGCCACATATCCAATTATTATAAATAGCATTATTTGCATCATTAATACACATCTTAATGAATAGTATGGTGCAATAAACATAACTACTTGTGATCCTAAAGAAGCAACAAATATTTCCGATAATAGTATTTTTTTCTTTTGATAAAAATATAAGGATATTGAATACACAATAAGTAATAATTGAATAATTATTATTCCAAATACAAATGCTTTATAAATAAAATTATCATTTAAATATAAAACATATCTAAAGTATCCTTCAGTTTTAATAAAACTAAATAATAATATAAATATACTTGATAATAAGGATAAGATATTTAATTTATATAATTTCTTATTCTTTTTATTTATTAAGTTTTCATATGCAATAAATGCAATTGCTAAAAAGAATATTAAAGTAAATATTTTTGTATCTTCACCAAAATTAGTCATAATACAATCAGGTATTGTTTTCTTCAATCTACTTAATAAAGATAAGTTATAAAAATCAGGTGTCATACTCATTCTATTTTTATTACCTGGACATAATAATAAAATTACAAAACCAATTAGTGAAGATATAATTACAGGTAGTTCTTTTATCTCAAACTTTTTATTTTTAATTGCTTTATCTAATTCATAAAGTATTATAAATCCAACTACCAAAGCTGATACTTGTTCTTGTGAGAATGATGCTAAGAATATTAGAATACATCCAATTAGTATATCCAATATACTTTTATTTTTATTTTTAAGAACATATCTATAAATAAATATTAAAAGCGGTAATAAAGGAATTATATAAAGAATAGATGCAGTAAACCAAAGTATTCCATCTTTATATAAAGCTAGTTCAAATACTCCATATAATGAAGCAATAAAAATTGCTAATTTATAATCTTCTTTTTTAAATAGATAAGAAAGAATTTTATATATATAATAGAATATTAAAGTAAAAGCTAAGCTTTGAATAATTCTAACAGCATGAATTCCAAAACGCATTATATTACACTCAAAGAAAAAGTATAATACTCTTCCACCCCAATTGTTATAATGATAAATACAGAACTTATAAATATCAGCAATTGTTGTGTGGAATCCAAGATTATGTAATTTATAAATATCACCTACATAACTTAATGAAGCATATCCATAATCATCATGATATAACCACATAAAGTGATGTTGAAATAATAAAATAGTAAAGAAAATAAAGAATACTAATAATACTTTTTTCTTATCATCTTTAAGCATAATTTCCACCTTCTTTTCTATTATATCATTAAAAAATATTATTTAATAAAAAAAGAACAATATTATTAATATTGTTCTATAAATTATTTATTTCTAATGCATATTCATAACCTGTAATAGATTTACAATTATTTTTATAATATATGAAATCAGCATAAAACATTTCTTTTAATAATTTTTTTTCAAATATATTAATGTAGTTCCTACTCTATTATTAACAATTTCATTATCTATTATTTTTTCCGAATTATAGATTTTAGTATTATTTATATATAAAATGATTAGTATATATTTTTCCATTTACTTCTATAAAATATATTATATATAATGAACTACTGTTCTACCATTATCTTTTAATACTTTAGATATAGTAGTTCTTAATATGTATCATTTATGTATATAAATTATTAAAAATTATATGTTTTACCAGTTTTATACATTTTTTTAGTTTCCCATGCTTTACCTTTTGTTTCATATTCTATTATAGGTTTATCATCCATCCAATCATATAATAGATACCTTCTTGTTCTATCGCTTTTAATTTTACTGAACAATTCATTATTCTTTTTATTATTCAATAAGTCTAAATACAAATCGGATAAGTCAATATATGATATCGGTTTATCAGACGTTTTCATCTTCTTATTAGTTTCATTTTTCCCCTTTATAAAGAGAATTGGATTTTGTCTTCCTTCTATATGTCTTTCACCTGTAGCACTATAAGTATAACCATGATCTGACATAATAATAATATTTGAATTATCATATACTTTATTTATTTTCAAATAATTAATATATTTATTTATTAAATTTAAACTTCCTTCTACTTCATCCATATAATTAGCATTCTCTTTTAATTCTAAATTTTTATCAAAATCAAATGGAACATGCGCACCACTAATATGGAAAAATTTAAAATTATTTTGTTCACTAATTTCAACATCTAAATTTAAATAATCTAGAAATTCTATTGTTCCACTTATAAATTCTTTTTTATCTTCTATGTTCACTTTTGTATTTTTAAAATCTAAAGTTTCTATTCTTGAGTACTTTTTTAAGAAAAACGGTAAATATCTAAATAAATCATATTTTAATTCTGCCTTAATATATTTAATCTTATCCACTAATAGATTACCGTCTTGAGATGAATTAATTATATTTGCTAATTTTAATGCATCTTTATCATAAAAGAACAATTCATTTTCATAAACATTAACTTCAAAATCATTATCATATAAATTATTAAATAGAATTGATTTTTTATATGCTTCAACTGTAAAGTCTATATAATTACTTTGTCGTTCAAACGTATATCCAGTTAAAATTAGTGGAACTGAATATTCTGTGAATGGATGAACTGACATTGTATCAGGATAATATGTGAAATCTTTTAATGAACTGGATAAAGACGAATTATTTTTCATTGCTTCAGCAAAATACTTTGAATCTATTGAGTCCAAGCAAAAAATAATTAAATTTTCATTCTTAGAATATTTATTAATGTTCATATCAGTTGATGTAGATATAAACTCTCTACTTTTAAGTTTTAAAGAATCTGTTGTAATTAGTGTTGATATTAATGACACACTTAACATTACAAAAACTGCAAGTGTTACAAGTCCACAATATTTCATATAAGTATTAATATTTATTTTCATTATTAGAACTATACTTATACCTATTATAAATATTAATAAAATAATAGATATAAACATATCCAATTTGTAATTAAACCATTCAATTGGGGTTCCGTCTAATGCTGGTAAATTACCTGCTAAAAAGTTTCCTTGTATATACATACATATAAATCCAATAAACGTTAAAACATTAAATACTTTTAATACATTTTTATTAACAAAGAATAATATATTATTTACTATACTTAATATAATAAATGTAATTATAAACAATAAAAATGTTATATAAAATATACTTTGTAAATCAAACCAAAAATCATTAATATTATTAGAATACATAATAATAGGTTCATATATAAAAAACATAAAAGAAATAACAAATGCTAATATATATGATACCCACATACTCTTTATATATTTTTTCAAATTAAACACCCCACACAATTAATACACAATATATTAATTATTCTTATTATAACATCATATTATTTCTTAACAAATAAAAAATAGCTTATAACATAACAAGCTATTCTTTATTTGTTAAATATGAGGAAATAATATTTATTATAGTTTATTCATTTTCTATTAAATTTTCTTTAATGATAAATCTTGGTCTAGCTTTTGTTTCGTTATACATTTTGCCAACATACTCTCCGATTATTCCTAAAGATAACATTTGTAATCCACCAATAAACCAAATTGAAATATTTAAGAATGTCCATCCATCAACAGTATTTCCAATTATCTTTTGAATTAGAGAATAGATCATTATTACAAAAGATATAAATAAAATTACAAAACCTAGAGTAGCTATCATTCTTAATGGTTTAACACTAAATGATGTAATTCCATCCCAAGCAAAATTTAACATTTTCTTTAGAGGATATTTAGATTCACCTGCAAATCTTTCAGCACGTTCATAATATACAATATCTGATTTAAATCCAATTAAAGGAAATATTCCTCTTAAGAATAAATTTACTTCTCTATAGTTTTGAAATTCATCTAAAACTCTTTTACTTGTTAATCTATAATCTGCATGATTATAGACAATATCTACTCCCATAAGTCCCATAAATTTATAGAATCCTTCAGCAGTAAATCTTTTAAAGAAAGTATCTTTCTTTCTTGCTGATCTTACACCATAAACGATATCACAACCATCGTTATACTTTACAAGCATTTCATCAATTGCATTTATATCATCTTGTAAATCAGCATCCATACTAATTACAACATCAGCATATTCTTTAGCCGTTAATAAACCTGCAACTAATGCATTTTGATGACCTCTATTTCTAGAAAGTGTAATACCTGTGAATAGTTCTTCTTTTTCAGATATTTCTTTAATTAAATTCCAAGTATTATCTTTTGATCCATCATTAACATACATAACTCTAGAATCATTAGAAATAATTTTGTTCTTAATTAATGAATTTAATTTTGACTTAAGTCTTTTAGTTGTTTCTTTTAATACTTCTTCTTCGTTATAACATGGTATTACAACAAATAATCTATTATTACTTTTCTTCATTTTTACACCAATCCTCACCTATTTACTTTTTTATTTTTTTATTTATTCTTAAAATTTTAATATCTTCAGAAATCATATTTATACTACATGTAATTATTATAACAAAAATCGGAATATAATTGTATAAATATCTAGATCTATTTTCCCATAACAGTAAGAATACCAATAACATACTAACGGATAATAACTGTATTAATAAATCATCATCTTTTTTTACAATGCTTCTTATAAAGCTAAAACAAATTAGAATTAACATAGCATATTGAATAGAACACATAACATAATACATTGTATGTTTTTCATCTGAACCTGTAATGAATTTTTTATCCAAATTATACTTACCTGCCCAATGTATTACAACATTAGAATAATAAGATCCATCTCCCCAACATATAACTGCTTTTTTACTTAAGTAATTTAAATATCCTATAATTCCATATGATTTAATTCTTCTTTTTATTTCTTTAATATTAGCTTTTTTAGCTTCGCTATTGTTTTCGAAAGACTCGCTAAATATATAATCTTCACCAGAATATCCACCATATACAGCTTTCTCTTTATTAGAATCAGGATTATCAATTCCCATCATAACCCAATGAGTATATGGCATAGCACCATAATCATTTAATTTAGTATGAAATCTATCATTACCTAAAATCAAATTATTAAATACTAACGATAAAAATAAATAGAATAAAATAAAAACACCTAATATTGAAAATGATAACTTAAACTTCCTATTTAAAAGATTAGAAATAATAATACTTAAAGGGATAAATACAACAGTCATTTTAATCTTACATCCCGCAAATGCAAACAACATAAAAAATATAACACTAAATATTCTCTTAAATTTATTTTCATCTTCAAAAAATAACGATAAATACAATAATAAAGGGATAAACGCAATTGATAATGTATCACTATAAATAATAGGGATATATAAATATAAAGGAATAAACATTAAAAAAATTATTAAACTATAACATGCATGCTTAAGAGATTTTCTCTTTTTCAAATATAAAAAAGTAAATAAAATGCTACATAAAATTGATATAGAATTTAATTTAACGGCAAATTTAAAAGGTTCTATAATATTAAATATCTTTGTAAACTTAAAAATACATATTTCTACTAAATACATAAACATATTATTAGGAAAACTTTGTAGATAATGAGGCACAGAAGATCTTATTGGAATTAAACCATCATATGCCCAATCTTTTGCTTGTTTGGTTAAATATTCAAAATCCCAACCAAAAGGTATTTCAAAATTATTAATAGTATAAATTACAATTCCAAGAATAATAATTAATAAAGTACCAATACATATATACGAATATATACTCTTTTTTTCAAATATTTTATCTATGATTTTTTTTAATATAAACATTACAAATAAAACAATAAAACTAACTAAAACAAAAATATAGTTTTTTATAACGAATGAATTTGTAACTTTTCTAAATATAATATTTATAATTAAGACAATAAATAAAATAGTAAATATATAATAAAACAAATTCTTTAACTTATTCATAATCAATAATAAAATCCTCAGGTAATTGATAATAAGCTCTCATATATGTTTTTATATAGCTTCTATTTTCTTCATATGGTTCATCATTTGCATATGCAATATTAATCATTTTTTTCAATACTACTCTATCTATTAATTCACCATTTTTAATCTTATCTCGAACTTCTAATAATTTTTCATGATTATATCTATTATTTGCATCGTTCTTATAATATCCATAAGTAATTTCTGAATAATTAAATAAACATACTACAACCAATGGAATTATAAATAATTGCTTATTATTTTTCATTAATAACTTTGATAATGCATATAGAATAATAATAAAATCAATAAATTGCATTACCATAGCGCATCTTAATGAAAAATATGGGGCCATAAGCATAACAGCTTGACTACCTAATGAAGCAATAAATAGTATAGGAATAATAAAATTATTTTCCTTAATAAAATAATAAATAATGGAATACGCTAATAATGCTAAATTAATAAAAATAACTATCATAGCTATAATTTTAAACCATCCAATTGATTTATAATTATATAACCAAGAAAAATAAACATCATATTTTAATACACTAAATATAAAAACAGTACCATTAGACACTAAAGCACTAATATTCAAACAGTTCTTTTTATTCCTATAATTTGAAAAAGCAAAGTAAACTCCTACGGCTAAGAATAATAAAGAAAACATTCTAGTATATCCTCCAAAGTTGTTAAATAATATAGATGGGATATTTACTTTTAATTTTTCAAATAAACTTAAATCATAAAATTCAGGCGTCATAGACATTCTTGCTTTACTTCCCGGTGAAAGCATTAAAATAGCAAACCCTAATAATGAAAAAACGAAATTTATAATTATTTGAAAATCAATTCTTTTATGATTAGTTAAATACATATATATACCATACATGAATATAAAGGCTACAACCATTGCTGAAATTTGTTCTTGAGAAAATGCAGCAAATAAAACCAATAAACATGAAATAATATAATCACCAACACTATGTTTCTTTTTATATTTTAAAACAAAATAATAAATATACATAAAAAATGGCAAAAAAGGGAATAAATATAATACAGATGCAGTTATCCAAAAAATACCATTTCTAAATAAAAGTATTTCAAACAATCCATATAAAGAAACAGACATAACTGCAATTTTCCAATCTTCTTTTTTGACTATACAAGAGACAATTTTATATATATAAAAGAATATACCTGTTATGACTAAACTTTGTACAATTCTAAATAAATGCATTCCAAATCTTAACATAATGCATTCTATAAAAAAATATAAAATTCTTCCTCCCCAATTCATATAATGATATTTACAAAAATTTAAAATATCTATCAAATTTGTCTTATATCCTAAAAAAGAAGTTTTATATACATTACCAACATAACTTAATGATGCATATCCATAATCATCATGATATAACCACATAAAATGATGTTGAAATAAAACTAATATAAAAAATATTAAAAATATAATTAATACTTTAGTATTATTTTTTTTCATATTACACCTACTTTAAATCCCAAACTTTTTCTAAAAACTTGTAACGTTTATTAATTTCATTCTTTTGTTTTTTATTAAACTTATATTTTTTATCTAACAACTTATGAACTCTTTTAAGTTCATCAAAATGTAATTGTTTTTTTGTTAATGAGGTTACATTATTACCATGTAATCTATAATAATTTAATGGTTTATTAATAAATGCTATTTTACCTTTTTCCATAACTTTTAAATAGAATAAATAATCTCCTACTTGCTTGTAAGATCCAAGTTCATCAAAGATATCACTATAATCATCATTCTTAAAAATTACAGAAGATACATTAGCAATAGTACAATTTAAAAATGCATAATCTTTAATTTCATCAACGCCATTATTCACAAAGTCATTATCCCAATGACCAGTCTTCATAATATCAATTTCCGGTTTGATAGTTTTTAAAATAATAATTCCATCTTTATTTATAAATGCAGTATCAACATATGCAATTCTTATGTCTTCGTTTTTATTTATAACATTCATTAAAGAAGATAACATTTTATTATTACAATAATCATCTGCTTCTGCTATCCAAATATAATCTGAGTCACAATTTTTCATTGCTTTTTGCCATTGCTTAAAAGTTGATCCACTATTAACATCATTATATATCTTTTTAACTTTAACTATGTCCTTAATATTCTTTTCTATATCATCAAAAGCTTCTCTACTATCATCTTTAGAACAATCATCTAGAAATATTAATTCATTTATTTTATATCCTTGATTAAATATAGAGTAAATTCTTTGATATAAAAATCTAGAATAATTGTAATTAGGAATTGCTACTGATACTGTTTTATCAGATTTAGACTTTTGATTTTTACTAATAGCTTTCTTTATATCATCAATAGTAATATCCTTCTTAATTACACTATTACGTTTTCTGAATATTTTATAAAAATCATATAACGCAATCCACAAACTTGCTAATATACCAAATCCATTACAAACTAATTTCATATAAGTTTTATAATATAACCTAGTCTTAAATGAATTAGTTGATAAGAAATGCCAATAACTTTTATTTAATCTTAAATTGAATTCTCTACTTTTATTACCAAATTTTGTTAAAAACTTACCTCTAGTAATAATTCTTTTTTCTTTAGTAGGGACATAAAAAAGAAATGCAATTATTTGATTAAAAAGAACAGTATCCATATATTTTTCTTTATCTTTGTTGTCTTTAATTCTATCTTCTAAGATTTTAACAGCATCGATTATATTTAATTTCTTATCAGAAAGATTTGCATTTTGTACTGATTCTTCATGTTGTACATAAAAATACAACACCTTATCTGTGTAAGATACTTTATTACAATTAGCCACAATTGGAATTATAGATGCAACATCTTCATTCATTATTCCTTCAGCAAAAGGATATTCTAATAATAATTCTTTTTTAATAATTTTATTACAAGGAGATGCAGCTAATCCTTGAGATATAATATTATATTTACAAATTTTCCCTGGACATGCGCTAAATCTTGTAGTTACACCACTTTCAACCATTGAAATATCACAAACAACTAAATCAGATTTTTCTTTAATAATAAGGTTTAACATTTCTTCATAAAAATTTTCTGAAACATAATCATCAGAATCTATAAACGAAATATAATTATATTTTGCTTGTTTAATTGCTTTATTACGTGAAGCTCCTGCTCCTATATTTTCTTCATTATTAATATATGTAATAACCATATCTTTATGATTATTAATATATTTATTAATAATATTATTTGTATTATCTTTAGATTTATCATTAATAAGGATTATTTCATATTTAATGTTATCAAGTTGTTTTTTTATTGAGTCTAAACAATTAACAATATAATTTTCAACATTATAACAAGGTATGATAATTGATAATTCTTTTTTCATATAGTCACCTACATTTCTTTTAATAACAACTTTAATGATTTAATTCTTTCTTCTTCTCTAAATTTTCTCTTTAATCTTTCACCTTGAGAAACTTTAGACATTGTTGATCCTTCTTTATGGAATACCCTTAAAGATGGATCATAAATACTAACTAATTTATCTTTTAATACCCTTTGGTATAAAAAATCTTCCTCATGAAAAAGAAAGGTTTCATTATAGAATGGATAATCATATTTCTCTACATACTTGTTAGAGAAAATGATAGCACATCCATGTAATGCAACTCCCTCCTTAAATTCCTTCCCATTTGTTGGTCTTATTCTTTTTTTGAATAATCCTTTTACTTTTACTCCTAGCATTAAAAGTGAATATTTAATACTACTTTCACATATCTTAACTAACTTTTCAGATTTACTAATTTCATTAAGTACTTCTTCTTTAGTTGTGTATGCATTAAAAGGATTAACTGAGTTCCCTGGAGTATCAATCCAAGGACCTAACATATCAAATTTATATTTTTTATAATTATCTTCAATTAAGTCTAAGAAGTTATATTGAGTAACTTCTACATCATTATTAATTACAATATAAAACTTTGAGTCATATTTCTTTTTAGCATATTTAATTGCTTTATTGTTTGCTTTAGCAAATCCATAATTCTTATCTAAAGTAATTAAATCTTCAGTGAAGTGTTTAATTAACTTCTCTTCAGATTTATTTAAAGAATTATTATCAACCACAATAAAATGACAATCTTTATCTTTGTAAAATTGTAATTTTTCTAAACAATTAATGGTTTCTTCAATATTTTTATAATGTAATATAATAAAACTAAACATACTAAATTTCCTCTGCAAAACGTTTTTCTAACTTTTTAAATACACCGTAGCATACCGATAATAATACTAAGCTAACAAGAAATAACATTCCAAGTTCTTTAAACGCTGGTATTTGATGTGAATAGAAAATATCTCTATATGATTTTACAATATATGCTACTGGATTAATTCTAAATATAAATGAGAATTTAGAACCACTAAACATATCAGCATTATAAAGAATTGGTGTTGCATAGAATGCTAGATTAAGTAAGAAATTTACCATATACTCTACATCCTTAACATATACATTAAATGCACATGTTAATAATACAAATGATAGTTGAACTAAATATTGTACTATAGCTATTAATGGAAGGAACACAATATGCCATGAAATTCCAACTCCATCAATAAGCGCAAAAATTAATATAATAATACAGCTAATTGAGAAATTTACCATTCCACTAGTTACTGATGAAATTGGTAATATTTCTCTTGGGAAATATACCTTCTTAATTAAATTACTATTTCCTGTAACACAAGTTGTTCCATTAGTCATACTAGTTACGAACCATGTCCAAGGAATGATACCACAAATTAAGAATACTAAATAATGCGGTGTTTGTACTCTCATAATATATGGGAATACAATAGCATATACTAATACTTGTAATAATGGATTAATAAAGCTCCATAATACTCCAAGGAAAGAAGCTTTATATTTACCTCTAATATCCTTTTTAACATTAGTTCTTAAGAACTCTCTATATTGCCATAATTCTTTAAATCTTTTCATTATGCACACTCCTTAAGATATGCTTCAGACACTTCTTCAAATTTACCATCCATAGCAACTTCACCTTTATTAATCCAGATTCCTCTATTGCATAATTTCTTTAATGCAGCCATTCCATGAGCAACAATTACAATTGTCATTTCTGATTTTGCTAATTCTTCAAGTTTAGCAAAACATTTATCTTGGAAATGTTGATCTCCTACGGCTAAGATTTCATCAATAAGTAGAATGTCAGCATCTACATTAATTGCAACTGCAAATGCAAGTCTCATATACATACCAGATGAATAGGTTCTAATTGGTGAATCAATAAAATCACCAAGTTCACTAAATTCAATGATATCATCTATTCTCTTATCTATTTCTTGTTTAGTTAAACCAAAAATAGCAGCGTTAAAATAAATATTTTCTCTACCAGTAAAGTCTGGATGGAATCCAGCACCTAACTCAAGAAGTGATGTTAATTTTCCTCTAGTTTCAACTGTTCCTTTATTTGGATAAATGATTTTAGTCATCAACTTTAATAAAGTTGATTTACCAGATCCATTTACACCAATCAAAGCTACAGTATTACCTTTTTCTATATCTATATTAATATTTTTTAATACTGTGTGAATCTCATTATTATTCTTTTTCCAACCTCTTACTAGTCTTTCTTTCATAGTATTTGGTTTATCAGAATATAATTTAAAAGATTTAGTCATATTTCTAACTTCAATAGCATTTTCTTTTTTCATTATAACCATCCTTCTATGTAAAATTATACCATATTTCAAGGCACTAAAAAAGAATAAGATTAAATTGTAATCTTATTCTTTAAGTATTTAATTAATAAGTTATAAATAATATTTATAACTATACCTATCATAAATATAAATGATATCAACAATGCAGCATCTATATAAAACATTGCCATATTATCATGTAATAAATATACAAAATTTATTTTACTCATAAGAAACCACGAAAAATCACAATCATGTATAACATAAATCAATAATGTCGATGAAGATACATAATTAATTATTTTATTATTATCTATTTTCATTTTAGAAAAAATTCCAAATAATAAGATTGAAATTGATATTGTAAAAATATCACACTCAGATGACCATACATTTAATTGATAATAATAATTTATGCCATTACCAAGTTTTTCATATATATCCTTAAGAACCAAACTTCTATAATTTAAAGCAGCAAGAATTAATAAAATACATAAACATATAAATAACTGCTTCATTTTAAGATTCTTAAACAATTTATACTTATTTATATATCCACCTAAACAGTAATAAAATAACCCAGCAAATAATATATCAAAACCCGCAATAAATCCATTCAAAATATTCCTAGAAAAGCTAAACGAAATCAATGCAAACATAACAATTAACAATGTTGTATACTCTTCTTTTTTTAACTTATTCAAAAATTTATTAAGTACAAATCTTCCAATTATAATTATTAGAAGATAATAGCCTAGAAACCACCATTTATTATTAAATGAATTAATAGTTTCTATTTTATATATATTATTTTCAATAAAATAGCCATAACAAATTGATAAAAAAAATAATACTAAAGTTCCAAACAAACCATACCCAATCAATTTCTTTATTTTGTTGTCTATTTTAAATGATTTACTACTACACAAAAAATATCCTGTTAATAAAATAAATAATCCATTTCCAATCTTTCCTGCTAATGCTCCATATTCTAAGATAATTAATCTTTTATAGAAAACAAAATTATTAAACATCTGTCCTGGTATATAAATATAATTTGAACTTAATTGATTATATACAACATGAACTATTATATGATGGAATACGATTAATACCATTGCAAATATTCTTAACAACTCAAAATTAGAATCTCTCGTTTTTTTCTTTTTCATATATACCACCCTGATTTTATAATTATTATACACTAAATATTATACACCAAATATATATCTTTTTCGAAAAAAATTGATTACTTAAAAAAATTCATAATTTATTATTTAAAGAAATATCAAATATGGCTTTAGATAAAGTATTTATATTGGCATAGCCATATTTTTCATCAGGTTCTAAATATGTTCCCTCTGCCCATTCATTCCACGCATTTATAAAAATTATTCTTCTATCCTCAGGATTTCTTTTTCTTGTTTCTTCAATTATAATTCTAAGCCACTTATAATAAGCTTCAAGAGAATAATTATAATATACAGTAAAACCCTCTTTCTTTCTAGAAGAATTATCCCATCCCATAGTACAAGTATAATAAAAAGGCTTATATGTCATGTGTTCTCTATATAAATGTTCAATATCATTTACTATTTGTACATAATTAAATGCTTTTTCAGTTGGCAAGCCTTTAATTTTTGTTGCTTCATGTCCTATTCCATGTGGTGGAAAATCAAATTCAGCATCAACACAATCTGTATAAGTAAAAGAATCATTTGCTAAATCGCATTTGGAAATTATATAAATTTCACCAATACCAATGTCATTTGCATATTTTCTCCAATTCTTACATAACTCCTCGAAATTAGGAATTTGTGAAGGATTATAAACTAAAATGACAGGTTTATTATCTATTTTAATATATCTTTTATCATCAATATATTTTTTGATATCAGTTATAAATTTTTTATAATCATTTTTACTATAATTTTGTTTTATTAAAACATCAGTTTCTAAACCGTCCCAAGTTCTAGTCCAATTTTCATTCGCCCAACACAAACAAAAAGGGAAATCAATATCTTTATTTTCTAGAAATATATCAACAGGTTTCTCTAATAATCTTTTTCCTGAAAACCAATAATAGTAAAAAGCAAACCCATATAAACCATGCATTTTAGCTAATTCTACTTGTTTAATAATAGTTTCTTTATTATCTAATGTATAATAACCAATATCTTTATGAGGGGTTCTTGGTTGATAATGTCCTTCAAATCTAGGTAAGGATTTTTTTGTATTTGTCCATTCAGTAAATCCTTTTCCCCACCATTCATCATTTTCTTTTATTGTATGATATTGAGGCAAATAAAATGCTATTGCTTTAATATCGGTTTCATGTTCACTAAAATCAACATTTTTTTGATACTCACTATTGTATGGATTATAGTTTTTGTAATAATTTTTATTATCACTTATTTTCTCAATTGATCCTGTTTTAATACTTTTTTTAATTCTAAGAGAGTTCTTAACTTTACCAAGCTTAGATGCTAACTTATAACTACCACTATTTAAAATTAAATTAATATCATTTTTTAAAGCATAGTTTTCATGTGTGAGAAAACTATTAGTATTTTTTATTTCATCAAGTTCTTTATTTAATAAACATATTTCCTTTTTTAATTCTTCTTTAGTAATATCATATTTCCTAAAATCCATACTATCTCTCCTTTAGTATATCTGTATAATAATCATAAATTTCATTAGCACATCTATCGATAATATAAAATTCACGAGAACAATCAAATGAATTCTTACCTATTCTACTAATTTCACTTCTATTATCATATAAATACTTTATCTTTTCATATAAAGAAATATAATTCCCACTTTCAAACAATAAGCCATTTTCATTATTCTTTATTAATTCCTTAATAGCACCAGAATTAGATCCAATCACAGGTATGGAACTCATCATTGCTTCAACAACTACTCTACCAAACGCTTCTGATTTAGATGAAACAATTTCAACATCTACATTTTTTCTAATCTCGGGTAAATTATTAACTTGGCCCAATAATTTTAACCAATTTTTATTATTTAATTGGATGCCTAAATCCTCAACATTTCCTGTACCTGCAATTAATAAATCGATTTTATATCCTTCATTATTTAACTTTTCAACTGCTTTAATAGTAAGATCTTGTCCTTTAGTTTTATGAATCATACCCGATTGTAATAAAACTAATTTTTCTTTTTTATTTAAATGATATTTTTTATCACTATTAATATTCCTTTTATCTACACCGTTATAAATAACACGAATCTTATTCTTATCAACAATTTTTTCAAATTTCTTTTTTACCTCATTAGAAATACATATCAAATAGTTATTATCTTTAATCTTTTTATAGTATCTATTATAACTACATAGAGGATACATCGAAAAATCTTTTTCACCAAATTCACGAATATGCCAAACATGAGGAATATTCAAAAGTTTACTAACTCTATATCCAAAATCAACCACGGAAGTATTGGAATGTATAATATCTATTTTCTCATTTTTTATAATAATGCTAAACTCTAAAGCTAACTTTTGATTAATCTTATCATAAAATTTCCAATTATGTTTTTTTTCATTAAATTCTTTATCTTTTATATCAACCCATCTATAAAAAGGAACATAATAAACTTCAACATTTCTTTTACTAATCTCTTCAACAAAAGGACCATCTTTATATGGTGTTACTACAATATAATCTATCTTATTTGAAAAATAATCTATTAAATTAATCATTGAACGACTAGATCCATTAATCATTCTTTCATGTGCAATAAACAAAACTTTACTTATTTTTTTTCTATTAATATTGTAATTCATAATAACCTCAAAATCTAAAAAAAATTATATCACGATAAAATATAAATATATGTATAATTAATTATTAATATTATACTAATACCCTTAAAATTTTATTATATATACATTTAAATAATAAATAAATAATATAACCTATCATATATAACGCAATAGTAGTAAATATAAGAATAATTATAAAATACGCATAATTATTATGTAATAATTTAACATATTCAATTTTCCTTAACAAATTATACACAAAATAATTATCATGTAATATGTATATTGTTAACGTTGCAGAACTTAGCGAATTTATTATTTTACTTTTAAAATTAATTCTATTAAAAATTTCAAACAAAAGAACTCCAACTACAATTGGAATTAACGACCAATCATAATATGTTTCAAACGATTGATAATATTGATCATTTAAATTTGAAATAACATTACTTCTATAAGAAAAAATAACAACAATATAGCAAATTATTATAATCAAACTTAAATATATGTTTTTTATATTTTTTAAAGGATTGTATTTCTTTATATATCCTCCTAATGAATAAACAAATAAACCATTAACTACCTTAGCTAATTCAATACTGAATTCAGCAAAAATATTTCTTGTAAAACTTAAACTAAATAATGAAAATAATACAAGTAAATAAATTTGAAACTGTTCTTTTGAAAAATTATTTATCATTTTATTTATAAAAAAGTTGCCAATTAGCACAATAGATAGATAAAAACCTATAAACCACCAATCATCATTAAATAAGAAAAAGGATTGTAAATCATGTAAACTATTATCTATAAACATTTGATAAAAATTCGATACAAATAATAATACTAAAGTGCAAAATAATAATTGACTTAATAATTTTATAATAACATTTTTTATATCAATTTCTTTCTTACTAGTTAAATAATATCCAGAAATTAATATAAAGAGAATATCACCAATTTTTCCAAAAGTATTAATACATGCTAGCAAACATAGTTTTTTATAAAATAAAGGATTATTAAAATACATATTATACGGATAAATACCAGGAGACATTTGGAAAAAAAGAATATGCCCATTTATATGATGCATTATAATTAATATCATTGCTAGTATTCTTAATACTTCAAAATTTGAATCTCTCGTTTCTTTCTTTTTCATCTTATTTCACCAATTAAAAACTTATAATGTATTATGCTTTAAAACATCAACAATCAATCCATGATCCCCATATTTTATCAGAATCATCCTCAAATTTTAAATATCCTGCAGATGGAGTAAATGTTAATTCACCAAAATATATTTTGTCATCTAATAAAAACAAATCTACTCTAACAAAATTAAAATCTTCACTTAATTTATCGATAATATGTAATATTTCTTTATAATTTTTTGGTTTCTTTAAATTAATATTTAAAGGTTGAAAATTTGATTTAACATTAATTCTTTTCCAGTTTTCATCAAAGTTTATTCTAAATCTTTCATCACCAATAACTCGTTCTAAATATAAAATTTTTCTTCTTTTTCCATTTGAATCTTTAAAACAAAAACACTTTAAATCATCAGGTATATTACCATGTTTATCCTTTAATAAAGACTCAGCAACAATATAAGGTTTGATACCTTTATAATGAAATTCTCCCCAAACTAAATAATATTTGATTTTTAATAAATCATTCATATAGTCACATAAATGTTTCAAATCTTCTTTAGTCTTATCAAATACTATATAGTTAGTAGAACTTGCATTATTTGTTTTTAAAACAAATTGATTTGGCAATTTTTCTAAATCAGAAACCTTTAATTTTCTTTTTCTAAAAAATTGTGGAATCAAATATTTTTCACCTATTTTTTTTGCAACATATTTTCGAACATTATATTTATCTGCTAAATCAGAATAATTATTTTTTTTATCAAATCTATAATTATACTTAAACCAATTTATATACTCATTAAAAGTTTTAGGATTATCTAAATCAAATTCGTATCCCATTTGATCTTTATAAATACTCATAATAAAATTTCTTTTATTTCTTAATTTTACTAACATCTTTTTTCTTTGTTTAATAATAAATTTAAAATTATTCCACAATTCATTATTATATTGTGTCATATTGTAGCTCATTTTATCACATCCTATATTAATTATACTAATATAATCTAAAAATATTATATCATACAAAATAACAAAAAAAGAGAAAAATACTTTTCTCTTTAAACATCATATATAGGATCTATTTGTTTTAATTCATTAAATGTATCTATTTCAATTATATCTCCTTCATGACATTCTCTTACATGAATCTTATAATTATTTTTATATACATCTAATATGACTTGTTCCCAATACTTTTCTTTTCCACCTGGAGATTCGAAAACTTTTTTAATATCTTTACTAATTTGTTTTCCATCTTTTGCATCATAGTATGAAATACCATACATTTGATAACAATTTTCTCCTCCTACTTTTTCTTTAGTTATAATTCCATTCTTATCTTCAAAACACCAGTCATCTGTTCTTTTAACTTTCTTACCTAAGAAGTTTGACCAGTATTCATATTTTCTAATAAGACTTGAATTGTATAATACTAAATCAGATTCAAGAACATAAGCGTTTTCAAATAAATCTTTAACTAAATAAGCAGAAGAAATATTATTAGCTTCATTATAAAGTTCATTATGATAGAACTTAATATTAGGATATTTCTTTAATAGAATATCAAATTGATCTGATAAGTATCCAGTTACAATTACTATTTCTTCAATACCTGCATCAACACATGCATCTAGTAAAGTTTCAATAATTTTTTTACCTTTAACAAGTACTAATGGTTTTGGAGTATTTAAAGTAATTGGAACCATACGTGATCCAAATCCAGCAGCTAAGAAGATTGCTCTTTTAACTCTATATGGTTCAAGTTTTTTAATTCCTTTATCAGTTATTAAGTTATCGCTATCAATAAGTTTCTTTTCTTCAAAATCAGTAATAATCTTATTAATTGTACCTAAAGAAAGATTAGTAAGTTTTGCTATCTCTCTTTGAGATAGTTTGGCCTTAACACGTTCTAAACAAGTTAAGACTTCAAATTCATTATATGTCAAATTCATTTCCATATCTCCTTCTTTCTATTAGATTTAAAATATGCATAATAAACTTCATTAATACATTACATAATAAAATGAAAAGTGATACAAATGCTGCTTCACCAAGCATTAAGTTATCCTCATAGAAATTAATTAGTAATGATACAGGCATTGTATCAACGCTAAATAAGAATGATACAGCAGATATTGTAATCATTGAATTAATAAAGAAATAAGAAAACATTTCTCTCATTGTTTTTCTAGTACATGGAATAATTACATCTTTAATTATTCTAAATGTACTAATATTAAAGGTCTTACCTACTAATTCAAAATTTTCATTTACTTTTTGAAGTGCATTATAAGCCATTAAATATGGACTTGCAAAGAAATGAATTATATTTACAATTATTAGAATTGCAAATGTATTATAAATAAATGTATTTTTAAATCCAATTACATAAGATAAACCAAGAACAATACCTGGTATTGCAAGTGTTGATATTGCTAAGATATGAACAACACTTGTAAGTTTAGATTTTCTTCTTGCAGTTACATATGCTGTAAAGTATGCAACAGTTGTACCAATTGCTGCTACAAATATTGATATAAATATTGAATTACTTAAATAATCTAAGAAACCAGCATCCATAATATATTCTAAGTGTTTTAAACTAAACTCTTTATTTAATACTGGATTATCTATAAATGCAAAGTATATAAATGATCCAATAAGAATTGCTAAAGCAATTATTATTACATACATAAATACTTTAAGTAATATACTAGATATCTTATTGTCAACAAGTAATACTGAATCATCATCTCCATCATTCTTAGCAAAATCTTTAGAGAATGTATCAAATAAGAATGATATGATTGCAGGTATAAGTAAGAACATTCCAATCATTGTTCCTTTAGAGAAATCTAAAAGACCAATTACTTCCTTATAAAGGAATACAGGAAGTGTTATAAACTTACCTCCTACTGCAAGAGGAACACCATAATCAGTAAATATCATTGTGAATACTGCAAAGATACTTGAGAATATTGGTTTCTTCATGTAACAAAATGTTACATTTTTAAAAGTTTGAAACTTATTCATTCCTAAGATTTTTGCATTATGATACATTGAGTTATCAATGTAATCAAATCCATCATCAAGCATTAAAAATGCAACTGGAAATGAATAAATTACTGAACCCATGATAATACCTACAGGTCCAATTACATTAACGATAAAATGTGATGAAATAATGACATTATTACCAAATAAGTTTATTAGACCTAATTCATGCGAAATAGATGGATT